>WSSedL1B2DRAFT_1000012_pt1 | contig 43879 bp, 33 predicted proteins | sample WetSurSiteL1Bulk_FD_9470 | JGI IMG/M metagenome (IMG submission 9470)
AAAAAAAAAAAAAAAAAAAAAAAAAAAAGGATTTTTTTATCCTTCTTTTTTCTCAAAAGAGGGTAGGTCAGGTTGTGCTGATGGGTCATCTATGGGTAGTGAGAGAAAGGGATGAAGGGATCTGTGCGACCGGTTCTTGACCATTTTAATTAAGGCGAATCCTATGAGAAGAAATCCGACCGGGATGAGGAACCAGGGTGAGAGCAGGACTTCTTTCTGACCGATCAGGACTAGGATCGCGATGAGGAACGCAAGGAGGCCTCCGATGATGCCGGTGAATTCAACGGGGACTTCGAGGGACCCTAGATGCATCACGAATGGTTCCTGTCGTACTTGTTTGTTTCTCTGTGAGTCCATGGTTGTGTTCAATTCAGCCACCGCGTTCTGCATTCCTTGCAACTCTGTGGTCATGGTTAGATGTGTCTTCTCAAGTTCCTCGAGTTGTTCCTTCAGGGCATTTGTTTCCTGTTGTTGTTTTACCAGTTCGTTATGCAGGAATGTTAGCTCGCTATCAAGGACGCGTGCGATTTCTGGTGTATCCTTCTTTTTGATATGGACGAACAAGGTCCCTATTGGTCCTTCGATCCCGATGGTCTTTCCACCAGTGGTCTCAGACATCTGACCAGATAAGCGTTTTTCGACAGCGGACAACCGAGAACTCACACTGGAGGTCGACTGTTCAATCTTGCGTATCCAGCTTCGTACCGACTGCAGATTCTCCTCAGAGTCAGCTCGTTCGTTAATTCGTTTCTTCTTCGATTCCTTCTCCTTTCTTTTCCTCACTAACATGTTGTGTTCCCCCCACTACCTCATAGATGATGACCTATCTTTTAATCAACAGTTTTTTTCAGCGCATCAGACAACGATGCAACCCTCTAACTCAGTCGTATGACGCTGACTGCTTTGGTGTCACTAAAATCCGCATAACCATTCGCCTTCACGGTCAGCACCATATATGCTTCGTTGATGTTCGCATCAAGAATTGGTTTGAGCCCGGTGATCTTTGCTGAGCCGTTATCAAGGGTTTTACCTTGACCTGCATCCCCAGCTCCCACCAATGTCACAGTCGCTTCGCTAATCGGGTCTGCCCGTTCATCACTGGTGAAGACTTTGACCCAGACGGTGTAGGTCTTCGAAAATGTGAACTTCCCACCACCATCGGTTCCCGGGCTTTCTGCGATGAGTGCGTTTGAGGTCACCTGTACGTTCATAGTTCTGGTTGCCTTCGGGATCATAAAGATGACTGATGCAATCACCGCGACTGCAACAATCATGATTACGATCAGATACATCGGGATGCCTAAGACATCCCCACTTTCGTTCTTCCTAAAATTCTGTTTATACATCTTTTTTTACCTCCCGACTTTTACGATATTTGATATAAGAAGATATATACAATAATCATTTTAATTCTTTTGCAATAAAATTTTTATAATACCACGATGACATATTTTAGCTATCATTTTCTTAGGTGTCTTCTAATAGGAAAAACGCCTCACTTTCCTCCTTATGGGACGCGGTTATTTGAGTTTCTGAAGGATGAGTTTTGCGACTTTTTCCCCAGAGAGAAGCATGCCACCAAAAATCGGTCCCATCCGTGGTGCACCATACACTGCGTTCGCACCCATACCGGCGATAAATAGACCCGGGTAGACTTCCTTTGTGTTCTCGACCACGGTGCGTTCCCCGATCTCCGCGCACATGGATCGTTCTTTCTCAAGGTCTCCGCTGGGGGTGTTGAGCGCACCGACCTTGCGTCGGACAATATGACAGACCTCGGCCGCATGACCCGTGGCATCAATGCAGTACCGGGCTCGAATCGACAAAGGATCCACATGCAGCCCAGCGATCTCCACTGCACTCCAGTTGATGACAAACCCGTTGACTTTCATCTTATCTAGCAGTACATCCTCCACAGAGATCGCATTGAAGATCCGTACGCCGGCATCGATGGCCGCAGAACACAGCTTCGTGGTCACCTCGATAGAATCAGCGCTATAGTATCCCTTGCCCTCATCTTTTAAACGGACACCGACTTCTTCGAGAATGCGTTTTGATTCTTTCTGTACGACAATCACAGGGAACGTCATACCCCCACCCCACATGCCTCCACCAACAGAGAGTTTCCGTTCGAACAGGATGGTCTTCTTCCCAGCGTTAGCTAAGTAACGTGCAGCAGTCAAGCCTGCAGGGCCTGCTCCCGCGATAGCGACATCCACCTCAAGGCTCTGACTGAACTCTTTTGAGAACCGTTCAAAGATTATGCGTGTGACAGTGACATCATCGATACTGATATGAAACACCTCGGTACCGACCCATATTTTCCCACGATTCTTAAACATACCGCTAACGATTTATAGTCTTCGGGATGTTTCCGGGTCGTGTTGATGATCCGACGCGTAGAACCAAACGATATTTTCCCAGTGATCACCTTAGCGTTTGACACATTGCCAGAACGGTACAATCCTTCCATCTTCAATCAATTCTACGAGTCATGCCCGGAGGGGTTCCTCGTTGCGTTACAAAATAAGACGATCATCGGGTTTCTGATTGGTATAAAGACGACACCAAACATCGCACGTATCCTGATGATTGCCGTAGAAGATTCGTTTAGAAAAAAAGGGATCGGCTCCGCGTTACTTACACAGTTCATAAAAGAAATGAAAAACCAGCAGATCACTAAGGTGGAACTTGAGGTTCGCACATCGAACAAAAATGCACTGCGGTTTTATAAAAAAAGAGGGTTTCTGCTACAAGCAACGTTACAGAAGTTTTATCAAAATGGGGAGAACGCGTACAGCATGGGTAAGGAATTATGACCGGTGTGTCGTTTTTTCTTTTTCGGTCATGAACCGGATCGCCATCTGGTCAAGTCGGTTCGCTATCTTCTCCAGTCCAGGGTCTCCGTTGTTGTCTGAGAGGATCCCTGCGATGTCTTTGCTCAGAGTGAACACCGCGAGCTTGTGTTCTCGTTTTGATTTGTGGATCTGATAGGGTGTGATCTCGAGTTTCTCATAGCAGCTGTGGTCGCATCCATTATGTTCACAGATCTGTCCCAGCTGACTTCGGATCTGATATAAAAACGTGTGGAGTTGAATAAGTTCGTCTTTCTGCATTGTCTTTGCCCTTTCCCTTGCCAAGAATACTATAAAGACTTTTATATTTTTTCTACGCAGACCCATCTGTACATGCTTGTCACACACACGATTGTAAATGTCCTATGAATGAGATAAAATTATTGAAAATCGTTTTTTGTCAACACTTTGACTGCTTTAGGCATTTTGACGACATTACCGAGTTTGATACCAACGATTTCCTTGACGTTCTTGTTGTTGGCGATGTCCAACAAGCGTTGTGTCACGATTCCATCAAAGACAATCGCTGAGACATTATCACCTTTCTTGATCTCATCGGTGAGCTCACGGACCGGGATGGTGCGAATCTCTTTACCGTTCTCATCAAGCAGCACTGCCTTTAAGGACCCAGAAATCTCATTCAAGATCGTTTCGTAATTCTTCTGCTTCTCAGTTGTGATCACTGGCTCTTCCACAGCCTCAGGGGTGCTGTCTTCCTCTTTGTGGATCTGTTGTTGTTCCTTTTTCTTTGAGAAGAACTCCTTTTTCATCTTCTGAGGTTGTTTCTCACCGTTATCTTGACGTTTGTCCTCACCGTTCTTTCCCTCGATCTTGATGTTGTACATATCCATGTACTGCTCCCGGGGGATCTTGTTCTTCAAGGATTTCATAATAAGTTTCTGTGGGATCTCTTCGACTTCCCTTGTCTGTGGTGCACGTGCAATGAAATCAACATCAGCGACCTGCAGAAGCTCCCGCAGGATCAGTTCCCCACCGCGATCTCCATCGACAAAAACAGTGGTGATTTTTTCTTTTGAAAGATCGATAACGGTCCGTGGGACATTCGTTCCACCAACCGCGATGACATTTTTGATCCCGTATTTCAATAAGTTCAGCACATCGCGTCTGCCTTCGACAATCACAATCGCATCACTATCATTGATGTTGGGGCCAGCCGGACAATGATCATGACCGTAGCTGGTGATCTCCTCGACCTGGACTGCTTGTCTGACGTTCTCCGCGATGCTTTCACTATCGGTCTTACTTCTCTCCATGACCTCATTAAGCAGGACCTTCGCACGTTCAATGACCTGTTTCCTTCGCGAGACACGCACGTCTTCGACTTCCTCGACATGGATGGTCGCCTTGCAGGGTCCGACTCGATCGATGCTTTCAAACGCTGCTGCTAGAATAACAGTCTCTACCTTGTCTAACGATGTTGGGAGCGTGAGTACACCGTCGCTTTTCCCGTTCTTCGAATCAAGTTCCACCTCGATACGCCCGACCCGAGCGGATCGTTGCAACTCTCGGAGGTCCAGTTCATCACCAAGGAGCCCTTCGGTTTGACCAAAGATTGCTCCGACAACATCGGATTTCTCGATGATTCCATCTGCTTTAATTTTAGCCTTAATCAAGTATTTCGTAGTTGATGGGTCTATGACCATGTATCTTCACCTCTAATCGTCATCAACTCTTTGAAAAATAGCACCGGTTCTGCGCGCAGTGGCAGAGGTTTTCAATCTCTCAATCTTGTTATGTGCTTTTCATATATTTCGAGAGTGAGTAAATTGGTAATCTTAAGGTTATGAAGTACCATTTTTCATTAAGTTGATACTTAACAATGGTGTATAGAACTTGCGACATATTTAAATGTTGTGCTATAGCATCTCAGTTCATCACAAATAAAAAACTCATGCGAACCATAGGATGAAGCATCTAGTGTGTTTTCAGAAATAAATTCATACTTTTCTCTAGAACGAGTACCACTCTCAGCAAATCTTTTAATAGCTATCACAAGGTCCTTGATGTTGATATGATAAAAGAAAGTTATATCGCCATGTGGAAGAAACTCCCCGTGGATGCCGTTAAGGTACGAGTCGCCCGACCAAGTATATTATCNGCATCCAAAGACCTCTTGACAGACTACAAAAGCGGACGGATCACCTGGGACGTTTTCAAAACCAGGTTCAGAAAAGAAATACACAGCAATCCGGGAGCAGTTGCAGAGCTACACCGATTAAAGGAACTATCCAAAACCAAAGATGTGTACTTGATCTGTTACGAAAAAGAATATCCCTGTCATCGGTTCATCCTTCTGGAAATGATACAGGAACTTCCCTAAAAGACGGGCGGAGAAACACAAACGAACCCTAATCAATGATTTTCTTCGGATACGGACCCGGAGACAAACGACCCTTCTTCGAACCATCCTTCCGGATAATATTATTATATCCATATTGATGCTTCTTCATCGTCGTATGCAACTTATTGTGACACTCCTTGCATACTCGGATCGCGATATTCTTCTGATAATCAATATGATGCAACGAAACCCTTGGAAACTCAGAATCCTGCAGAGGAGAATCCCGCGGTAGCAAAACCCGTTTACAAATCTTACAATAATACTTCTGAATGGCGGCCATAGATTAAAAACAATCTATTTTCTCCTCAATCTCAGCGATCAGACGTTGGCAGCTATGACAGAAGTTCGTATCATTCTCCGGCTCTAATTCCGATTTACAGATTTTACACGGCATGCGTCCGCAATCAAACCTCTATTAATTAAAGCTAACCTGAAACGTTTTTATAAAAGAATGAACACGAAAGAAAAAAACTGAATATCACTCCATTAGGGTAACAAGAAAAAACTCAGAGGTTTTTTTCACCGTTACAATTAAATGTCGCACGAGATATTCAGAACAGATTTCCATGGCAGAAAAAATATTCATCGGCGTCGCATGGCCCTATGCAAATGGCTCCCTGCATCTTGGACATATCGCTGGATGCTACCTCCCCGCAGATATTTTCGCTCGGTTCAACCGCCTCAAAGGAAACGATGTGCTCATGGTCTCCGGCAGCGACGAACATGGCACCCCGATCACCATCACCGCCGACAAAGAAAAAACAACACCGCAGACGATCGTCGACCGATACAACACGGAACAGACGGAGAACATGCGAACACTAGGCATCTCCTTTGACCTTTTCACCAGGACGACGACCACAAACCATGAGACCGTCGTCCAGGAAATCTTCCTCAACCTTTACCAAAAAGACCTCATTAAGAAAAAAAGCATTGATGCACTCTACTGCCCGACCTGCGCACGGTTCCTTCCGGACCGCTACGTGGAAGGCACCTGTCCACACTGCAAGAAAGACGGAGCCCGAGGAGACCAATGCGACAACTGTGGAAAACTCCTTGATACCTTCGAATTAATCAACGTCCGATGCAAGGTCTGCGGTGGAACACCCGTCAAACAAAAAACAGAACACTTGTTCTTCGCGCTCAGCGCTTTTGAGCCAAAGCTCATCGCCTGGCTCAAGGATAAAACCTACTGGAANGCAAACGTGCTGAAGTTCACAAACAACTGGCTACAGAACGGGCTGCATGACCGGGCGATCACCAGAGACATCTCCTGGGGCATCAAAGTCCCGGTGTTCGGCTTTGAACATAAACGTATCTACGTCTGGTTCGACGCAGTCATCGGTTATCTGTCTGCGAGCAAAGAATGGGCAAAGAAACAAAAAGAACCAACCAAATGGAAGGAATGGTGGCAGAACCCACAAGCAAAACATTACTATTTCCTTGCTAAGGACAACATCCCGTTCCATTCCATCATCTGGCCATCCATCCTCATGGGGTACGACGAGACCTTAAACCTACCCTATAACATCCCAGCCAACGAGTACCTCACACTCAAGGGAGAGCAGTTCTCAAAAAGCAGGGGGATCGGCATCTGGGTCCCAGAGATCCTCCAACGCTTCGACCAAGACGTCATCCGCTATTACCTTGCCATTAACATGCCGGAGAACAAGGACGCGGACTGGACCTGGAATGATTTTGTCACAAAGAACAACGATGAGCTCCTCGGCACCTACGGGAACTTCATCCACCGGGTGATCACCTTCACCAGCAAGAACTTCGGCGGTATACCCGAGGCAAGCACCCTTTCCGACATCGATAAAGAAGCATTACAAAAAATACAAGAGACACACAAGGAAGTCGAATCAGCACTTAACCAATGCAGCTTCAAAAAAGGTTTACGAGCAATCATGAACCTGGCACAATTCGGAAACGTCTACTTCGACCATAACCAACCATGGGTCCTAATCAAGACAGACCCGCAGCGATGCAAGACTGTCCTGCATATCAGCCTGCGCCTCATCCAGGGACTCGCTGTCACCATGGCACCCTACCTGCCCTTCTCCTCAGAACGCATCTGGAAAATGCTTGGTCATACACATCCGATACAACATTGGCAGGATGCCCTCCTAGAACTCCACACCGGTACCTCCCTTGAAACACCGACACCTTTATTTAAGAAACTGGAGTTAACGGAAATCGTGACCACCACTGATCCTTTCTCAAAGCTGGATTTACGTGTCGCAAAAATCCTAGAAGTCGCAGACCATCCTCAAGCGGACAAGCTCTATGTCATGCAGGTGGACCTGGGACCACTCGGGAAACGAACCATCGTCGCAGGAATGAAACCACATTACCCAAAAGAAGAAATCACAGGAAAATCCATTGTCATGGTCATCAACCTCAAACCAGCGGTGATCCGCGGTGTTGAATCAAAAGGAATGCTGCTGGCTGCAACCGATGTGGACCATGTCGTCTCCTTGCTCGACCCCAAAGATTGCACCCCTGGAGCAGAAGTCGGAGTCGATGGTATCGCACGAGAACCAGCCCCGATCCTTGAATTTGATGCGTTTAAACTCGCACCTATGGAAATCGATGCGAAAGGAAACGCGGTCTATAACGGCAAACCATTGAAGATAAAAGGAATCATCGTCACCTCGGACCGTGCGGTCAAAGAAGGTGCGAAAATATCATAGGGGAGACTCCCATGAATACACCAATAGTTGTCCAAACTGAATTACCAGCAAAAATACTCAACAAAGGCAAAGTACGGGATGTCTACGAGATACACAACGACATCCTGCTCATCGCAACCGACCGGCTCTCCGCCTTCGACGTCGTGTTACCAGACCCCATACCCTCAAAAGGCGTCTGCCTTACACAACTCTCAAAATTCTGGTTCGATTACACAAAGAAAAGCATCCCGAACCATGTGATCTCCACGGAGGTATCAGATTTTCCAAAAGAATTGCACCCCTATAAAGAACAGCTTGCGTACCGCAGCATGCTGGTGAAAAAAACAAAAGTCGTCCCCATAGAGTGCATCGTACGAGGCTATCTCTCTGGCTCCGCATGGAGCTCCTATAAAAAAGACGGGACGGTCTGCGGAGTGAAACTCCCAGGCGGCCTGAAAGAATCAGATCAATTCCCTGAGCCACTCTTCACACCTTCGACAAAAGCAAAAGAAGGCCATGACCTCAACATCTCCATAGCCGAGATGAAAAAAATTTTTTTTTTTTTTTTTGCGGTGAAATATGCGAAAAAACGTGGGATCATCATCGCGGACACCAAGTTTGAGTTCGGCATGTACAATAACGAAATCATCTGGATCGATGAGGCTTTAACCCCGGATTCCTCCCGGTTCTGGCCAGCAGATAATTACCAACCTGGCAAATCACAACCAAGTTTTGATAAGCAATACGTTCGGGATTACCTCAATTCGACAGGATGGGATCATAACTCAGCCCCACCCCACCTCCCCCCGCAGGTCATCGCGGAAACCTCGAAGAAGTACCAAGAAGCCTATGAGAGGATCACCGGCAAAAAATTCCATTTCCCATAGATATTTTCAGGGTTCATCATATTTTTTACAACCTGATTCGTTGATTTGGCAAAAGATTTAAAAAAGAGATCATCGTAATAGGATACTTATAACAAAGCACATAGGGGGATTTCATGAAGAAAAAAATACCAACGTTTATCGCGATCAGTCTCGTTTTACTTCTCACACCAGCAGCACTCATCCAAGGGACGAACACCAGTATCGGTTTGCAGCAAGATGTTCTCCTCAACCAGAATGATTCAGGAAAACAAGATGGACGATTTATCGAAAAACTCCAATGGTACTCACCAAATGGGGAATTACCGGGAACCTATGAGGAGTACCTTCGGAACCACCCCTATGAACCTGCGCGGTTTTCAACACCAAAAGAATATCATACCACTGTTTTTTCTGAGAATTATTCACTGGCGATCCTCGTAAACGAAAACCTCCATCCCCTGATTGATGACAAGCTGGATCAATATATATCTGATCTACTATTGGAGGGATACTCCATTGCCCAGACAACAACCTCAGGAGGCACGCCGGAGGATATAAAAACATGGTTAGAAGAACAATACACATTTGGGACTACCGGAGTACTCTTTGTTGGTGATATCCCCGCGGCGTGGGCAGAGGTCTCCGGGGATCAGTTCCCAAGTGATTTGTTCTACATGGACCTGGATGGAACCTGGCAGGATGCAAACAGTGATGGAGTCTATGAAAATCATGTGGCAGGCTCTGGTGATATGGGACCTGAAGTGTACGTCGGACGCCTCTATGCAACTACACTCACTTACGACAGTGAGGCAGACATGGTCAACGAGTACTTCGCAAAAGCCCATGCGTACCGGACAGGAGAGTTGACCCAACCATGGCGTGGACTGGAGTATGTCGAAGAAGACTGGTTTGACATGGATGTGAACCTGGACCGTGTTTACGAGACAAATGTGACGCGGTACGATTATGGGTTTTTTACCACCGCGGAGGATTACCTCAACCAGATGGATCTCGGGCAACACTTTGTTCAGGTCTGCGTCCATAGCTACTCAGGAGGTCATTATTTCAGCACCCGGCCAACTGAGTCCGCTGCGTATGCCCATATCTACATCTTTAGCCCCTCCACTCGAGAAGCGAAACTTCTCCTGGGATCTGATGATGGCATCAAAGCATGGGTCAATGGAGTCAATGTGTTGACCAAGGATCGTTACGGCGGTTGGACCCCTGATCAATACACCACGAATATCTCGTTGAACAGCGGTTGGAACCAGCTGCTCTGCAAAATCAGTCAAGACGGTGGTGATTATCAGCTGTCCGCTCGATTGACTGACTCTGATGGTGTCACCTTTGACGATCTATCATATCAACTCAGCGACCCAGCTGAACATGGCGGAGAAGCAGATTATATTCGGAGCTTCTTGCTTAACGGATTCCACCAGGACATCGCAGATAATTTCTGGGAGTATCTCACCACGAACTACCTAGGCGTGAGCGAAGAATCCCTCGACCCCATTGAAGGAGATGAGAACGGAGGAAAAACCTGGACGAGATATGACTCGGGGAATCCGTACATTGATCTCAGTGACTACTGTGCTGATGCTGATTACGGGGCATGTTATGCATTCACCCGTGTGTACGCCTCAGAGCAGACCACCTGTCAGCTCTGGATGGGCTATGATGATGGGGCTCGTGTCTGGCTTAACGGCGATGAAGTCCTCTACGACAACCGATATGGTGGTTTTGAGATTGACATGAAAAAAATCAATGTCACTCTTCAAGCCGGTGAAAATAGATTGCTGATAAAAATCTCTGAGTGGATGGGTGACCATGGGTTCACCGCACGATTGTGCACACCAGAGGGTGGCGTCGTCGATGGACTGACGTTTGACCCGGAGCCGACACCAATAACTTATGTTGGCACATGGTTAGTGAACGGTCCGTACGCAAACCCAGATAAGGCCACTCGTCTCAGCACCGATTATCTTGGTGATGAAGCGAATGTGACGCCCAGCGAAGGAGAAAGCGCTCCACTCGGCGTATGGGAACGGGGGATCAGAAGTGGTTATCCCTTCAACCTTGGTGCGTTTTATGATCGTGGCGCCTGGGTGCTGTCGCAGGATATCCAGGACCGTGACCCACCGGTCTTGTTCTACAATCTCTTCGCCTGTGGACCAGGACGTTTCACCGATGAGAATTATCTGGCTGGTGCGTATGTCTTTCATACCTCCTCAGGGCTCATCACTATCGCTTCTTCGAAGAGTGGTAGCATGTTGAATTTCGCTGATTTCACCCAGCCGCTCTCTGAGGGTAAAAGTATTGGTGAGGCGTTCCGCCTCTGGTTCGATGCCCAAGCCCCCTATGTGCAGTGGGAAAAAGAATGGTACTATGGGATGGTCGTGTTTGGCGATCCAACCTTGCGTGTCCCGACCTATATCCAGATGCAGGTGACCAAACCACAGAAAGGTCTCTATATCGGCGATAGATTGATCATGCCATTTTTCACACCCGTAAGCATCGGGAAGATCACGATCGAGACGAATATCACCAGCAATAATTATGGCATAGACCGGGTGGAGTTCTACCTTGATGGTGCGTTACAATCGACCGTTACAGAAACACCGTTCAGCTGGACGTGGAATCGTTTTGCGTTCCTCCAGCATAATATAAAAATCGTCGCGTATGACACCTTGGGTCATAACAGCTCACGGGAACTAACGTTGTGGAAGTTCTTCTAAAAACAGTTATCCTTCTTGGACCGGCGAACGCCAATCAAGACCAGGGGTTCGAATCCCCATTTTTGGGACAAGGGGGAATCTGCGTTTATGCTGACTTTTCATCCGCATCATTCGGATCCGCTCGATTTGTTCCTTCGATGCCTTTGATGTTTTCTGTATCTCACTGACATCGATTTTCTGTTCCAATCCGAAGAGAATCTCATCAAGAGTCTGATAGTTCATCCGAAGCTCTTTTTCATCGGTCTGTCCCGCCCAGAGTCCCGCAGTGGGTGGTTTTCGGATGATGGGCGCAGGGATGCCAAGGTATCTGGCAAGTTGGAAAATCTGGGTTTTATACAGATCACCCAGCGGCTGGAAATCAACACCACCATCACCATATTTGGTGAAATACCCGACCAGGATCTCTGATTTGTTTGAGGTGCCGCACACCAGGCTATCTGTCTCATTGGCGTATTCGTACAGCAGGATCATCCGCACCCGGGGTTTGATGTTTGCATGGGTCAGTCTCTTTTTTTGGGATAACGCCTCATGAAATAAGGACACAAAAGGGGAGATATCTATCTCTGCGTTTTTCAAATGGAAGGTATCGACGAAGAGTTTCACATGTTTGCTATCAAGAGATGGCGTGGCCTCATCAGGGAGGAACACGCATTGGACGTTGCGTGCCCCAAGTGCTTGTTTGCATAACAATGCACAGACTGCGGAGTCGACACCACCAGAAAGACCAAGTACGACGGTATGGCATCCAGCGTTCTCCACATAGGTTTTAATGAATTCTTTTATGATGATGGCAGCATCCTTTGGGTCTGTGAGATCAACCATGGTTTTTTCACATCCAGGTCTCAATGGATTCTTTTATCAGGGTTTCAGCCTCGCTCAACACTTTGTTATCCACAGAGGTAAATGAGGAACGGGCGATCGCGAGTGGTATCCTGCGTAGATAATCAGACATTCGAAGATCCCGTCGTAGGGTCGTATTGTAGTGATCCTCGACGATATCGTTCATGATGGCAAGGTATTTATTGACATTTTTCTCAGAGGCAGTGATGGTTGGTTCGAAGCGTCTGGCGAGTTTAACCCATTGATCGTAATAATCATGTTTCTCTTTAAGCTCCCCGGTCCCATAGAATTTCTTCTTAAACAGGTTGAGTCGGTCTTCTTTGCCGATGTTCTGGACTTTGACGACCAAAGCACAACGACTCATCAACAGGGGGGATAACCCGATGTCTTTGAGTGCATTTGTACCAAACACCTGTGATTTTGGGTTAGCGAACGCGATCATGATGAAGTTACTTTCGATGCTTTGATGAAGTTTCGCGGAATGCACACTACATTTCCCATTGGAGAGCAGCTCATAACAATACTCGATGTCCTCACCAGGGATTTTGTCAAACTCGTCGACCAGGACGAGTTTTTTATTCGCATGAGGCAATGCCCCCAGGTCCCCGGTGCCAAGGTTGCAGACCAGCCCAGATCGGGTCGTGTTCGCTCCAATGGTGATGATATCGGAGAACCGCTCTGTGATGATCTCCTTTGCCATCGTCTTACTGCTCCCGGGTTCCCCAATGATCAGGGAATGGACCGGTTCTTTGAAGGTAGAAAAAATGCTTGCGGAGATTACTTTTTTCATGATGTCGTTCCCATGGATCTCCTGGAAGACGTTTTCCCAGAACCCTTGAAATCCACGGTCTTTTGCGAATTTTTTTAACTCATCCTCAGGCAGGTATATACCACTTTTTTCTCGTTCGATTATCTTCTTTGACTCAAGGATCTCCCGAAGACCTTCTCCTTTTGAAATCACTTTGGAGAATGCCTCGGATTTGCGGGAGAGCTTCAGCACGTTTCCTTCAATGGTCAACGCAGCGTTCCCCCAGCCTACTACGTAGACGTCTAAGACATTCAGAATTGATTTGATGGTCGCTCGATCGGTTTTCTTTGAGGTAATCTCAATGAGGTCCCCGTTGGTGATGACGATATCCAGGATGTTTTCATTGGCAAGGATGTTGCGCGCCCGTTGTATCAGCATCATGCCTTTACTTGAGCCCATCCCGAGGCTGGATACTGACATCAAGGCTATCTGTTCCAGGGTCGTAATCCCCATGATCTCTAGTTTCTTCCGGTCAGAGGGTACAACACCAAGTAAGGTTAGATCATCTTCCATAGGGCACCTGTGCGAACAGGCAATAACCATGTCTAGGGATTAAAAGTTTCTGGTACAGGGCTTTCTGGCTGGTTTGGTCATTCACGGTGAAGTCGGCTACTCAGATGGTACTTCTTCATTTCCCGTTCCAGGTAGCGATACACGGTGGGATGTTCACTGCCACTCAGCAGCATGTCGATTGCTTTTTTCGCGATGTCCATGGTTTCAAAATCCGCTATTACCGCCACCGTATGGCCATAGATGGAGAGGATCCCCCCCGTGAGGCCTTCGATGACTCGTTTTGTTTTTCCTTCTCGGCCGATGACTCTGCTTTTCACTCGGATGAGATGGTCCTCGGTCTTGCCGACATAGTCATAGATATCAAAAATGTACAGCTCGGTATCCTCGGCGAATAACCGGAGTGCGTGCTCAGGGGAAAACCCTCTACCGATTGCCCGGACTACGTCTTCGACCTTGAGGGGGATGAGGGGGTCTTTTGCCTCTTGTTCGTTGAAGGAGACGTCTCCTTCCCCAGAATCGATCTCAAGATGTAGCTGTGAGACCCGCTCGATGGTTTTTTTTGTCTCACCATCCTTACCGATTAATACCCCAACTCGTTCCTTTGGGATGCGTACGTATTTCATGGTCCGTCACTTCTTTTTTTTCACCAGGTTTTCATAGAGCTGTTGTTCATTTGATTCAATGCCGTATTTCTTGAAATAGTGTAGGATGTTATGGATATCCCTTTTTAAGAATTCCGAGGAGGACGGGTGGTCAAGCAGGACCGCCTGGCCGACGTCGATGAGGTAAGGTTTCTGGCGGAACCAAAGGATGTTAAATGCGCTCAGGTCCGCATGGACGAGTTGTTTCTTATACATCCGGGTGATGAACAGGATGATTTCATCGAAAACCTTCTGTGGATGCTGTAGGGAGACGTCTTTGAGCATCGGGGCTGGTTTTGTCGCATCACCGATATAGTCCATGAGTAACACGTTATGGACGCATTTGATTGGAGCAGGGACCCGGACGTTCGCCGAACGGAGGACGACAAGGTTCTTGAATTCTTTTTTCGCCCATTCCTCGATGATACCCCGTCGATTCTTATATCCATAGGAGAACCGTGGGTCGCCTTCGATGTAGGAAGCGATATGTTTGAACGTCATCGTGGAAGTCCGGAATATTTTAATCGCAACAAACGTCTTCTCAGGGGTTGTGCCACGGAAGATGTTTGCCTCCTTGCCGGTAGCGATAGGGAAGTCGACCTGGGTTATGATGCCATCAGAGATTAGTTTCCCCAGAAGGAGCAGGGTCTGTTTGTCAAATACCTCCCCGAATGTCTTTCGATTAAAAACCGCCCGGTCCAGCAGCACCTGTGACTGCCGGTCCAGTTTCTTTAACCATTTATCGTCAAGAAGTTCATCAGAAGACATTAATTTCCTCTGGGAGCATTTTCCTTCTGCTCAGGCTGCTGGCCTGAGTCCTACTGTAGCGAAACACAATGTCTGCTTTTTCATTCTGGATATCCCAGGGTTTTATGATCAGAAGGTCCCCTGCGCGTACCCTTGCCTTTCGTTTCATCTTCCCAGGGATGCGAGCCATCCGGGATTTCTTATCTTCGCAGACGACATGGATCCGTGACCCACCAAGGAGCTGATCCGCGATCGCGAACAGCTCATTTTTCTTTCGATTTGGTAGAGGTAATCGATAATATCCTTCTTCACCGTCTTGCGTTGTGGAATGCGGACGATGTGCCCTTGCATACGTGTTCCCTGGTGGTGTCATGGTTTATAACCCCAATAAATTAGATATCCTCTTCAGCGAATCTAAACTCATCTCAAGAAACGTCTGAAGTTCGAGTTCCATATCCTCACATAGTTCAATTCGTTTTCGGTTGCAGCCCGCGGCAAAGGATTTATCCTTAAACTTCGAAAGTAAGGTCTTTGGAGTCACATCAGAAAGTTTTTTTGACGGCATCACAAGGGCGGCTGCGATGATCAGACCGGAGACAGCATCAGCAGCGATCAAGGATTTATCCAGATAGGTCTGAGGGATCTGCGCGGTGTATTGATAGTTGTGAGCTCGTATCGCATTGATGGCTTCGAGAGGAAGGAGATCGTACAGGACTTTGACGGTGATCAGTGAATGTTTCTCCGGTTCGTTTTTCGTAAAATCATAATCCAGGTCATGTAACAATCCAGTCAGGCCCCAGAGCTGTGGGTCCTCACCGAGTTTCTTTGCCATATCCTCAAGGATAGCTTCTACTGCAAAGGAATGTTTTATGAGGTTTTCAGTACGAAGGTTCTTCATTAGAAGCGGTACTGCTTCTGCCCGGGTCAGCATATAAAAGAAGAGTAAAGATGTTGTTAATTTAAACTTTCCTCAGACAATATCAAAAGATTTTAAGTATGCAAGCTGGTTTCACTGTCNCAGGTGTGAGTATCAAAACCATCATGGTTATTGATGAGGAAGTAGATTTTCTTAATCAAGTCAAAACTGTTCTTGAAAAGGAAAACGTTGAGGTCGTGACCGTTCGAAACAGCAGGGAGGCTCTGGAGCGGTTGGAGGAGGATAACGAAGAAACCTTTGATTTGATCCTGGTTAACACAAGAATGCCTGGCAGCGTACTTACCAATGCACTTTTCTCTATGCGACCTGCGTTGAAAAAACTGCCTGCGGGTATCGAGAATTTCTTACAACGACCCTTCACCAGGGAAGAACTCGTTGAATTCGTCAAAGAAAAAATAAAACAACAGTAACAAAAGAAAAAAGGAGAAGAGGCGTCTCGGTTTTTTTCACCAAGTTATTTGAGGGTCTTGACCCACTCGTAGACCGGCATCACCAGGTCTTTTATCCGTTGTTTCTCAGGGTTCATCGGTGTTGGTTTCCAGAAGTCCACTGGCTCAAAATGAAAATCAGTCACCGCTCCGACACGCTGCTCTTTTGGTTTGAATACGATCTTAAGGGGCATGCCAAACTCGACGTCCCAGGGGTTCATCCCATGCAACTCGTTTGCCATTGCGACTTTACTGGTACCAATGTTGGCGTACACAAGGATGATAGGGAGGCGTTTGAGTGATGACCGTCCGCTCCATCCCGCGATCGTCCAGGTATGCACCTGCGCGGTCAGTGGCATCTCCACCCATTCTGTTTTTTGCAGATTGCAGTCCAAGTTCCAACAATGGGTACGGACCGGGACCCAGGAATCCCCACATTTCGGGCACCGCGTCCCCATGATCTTTCCTTCGAGCAATCCGATGAAGAATCTGCTGTTCCACCCATGACGAATCGTGTACAACTGATCATAGTGGAGGAACTGGTTCATTACAGTCCGGTCCTCTGATATCTCATGACCAACAAATACGAGTCCTTTCTCGGTGACATCCGCTGGCCGATACTCTTTTTTCTCGGTGAAGTTCGGTGGGTCAGCGAATTTTTCTTTTTTGTTTTTCATCACAACTGACAACGTCATCGTCTAATGCCTCCTGAGAATGAAATTCGAAATACTCGTTCCAGTCCCAGCATGACTGTTGACTACCCCACATTCCGGGTCCGGTACCTCGGTTTTTTTACTGAGATGCTTCTGCGGAATCATCCCAGCGAGCTGATAGTAACATTCAATCATGCTCATCAGACCAGTAGCACCGACCGGGTGACCATACCCAAGCAGTCCGCCCCCCGGGTTCATGGGGATATCACCATGCATGGTGGTTCGTTCGTCACGGATGAACTTCGCGATGGTCTTCTCATCGGCGAATCCAAGTGCTTTATAGATCTGTGCCTCTGAGGTTGAGAACGCATCATGGATCTCCCCGAAATCAATGTCTTTGAGCGGGTCTTTGATACCAGCCATCTTATAGGCTTTTTCCGCGGAGTTCCGACAGGCCGCAAACTCGGTCATCCCTGGGTAACCAGGTCCATAACGCTCGGTCCAACCAGGATTGTTGAGTCGATCCCCTGCGCGGATCGTGCAGCTGGACAAACCCATCCCATCAACTGTAACGTAATGGTCCGGATTGACTTTCTTTGCATACTCCTCTGTGCAGACTAGCAGGAACGCGACCCCTCTGCTCATCAAACAGCAATCATATTTCTTTATAGGATAAGAGATCAGACGGGAGTTCATCACATCATCAACCGTGATGTACCGATGGTCGTTGCGGTACCATTGTGCCTTGGGGTTGTCCATCGCATTGTTCTTGTTTTTCACCGCGATCGTGGCAACATCCTCCTCGGTGACATGATTCTCCTTCATCCATTTGTTCGCCATCGCAGCATAATAGATAGGGTAGATGCCTCCGACCATGAGCTCATATCGAATATCTGATGCCATGGCGATGAACTCGCTGCCCTGTGACTGTGAGACAGAATCCATTGTTTCCCAGCCGACGATTCCGACGACGTCATGATGACCGGACATGATGGCAAGCGCTGCAGCGTATAAGGCGGATCCTCCAGTGTTACCTCCGTTCTCCACTCGATAATGAGGCAGTCCGACAAGCCCGAGATGGTCATGGATGATCCATTCTGGTGCGAGCTGATGGCTGAAATGGACCGAGAAATGAGAATAGATCATCAGGTCAAGGTCACGGAGGGAGAACTCCGGGACATCCTGCTGAGTCTCCTTGATGCATTCTGCTGCCCCGCCTTCGATGCTTTCAAAACCAGTTGGACCATAGTCAAATGGTGTGGTTGCTCCTCCTATGATACACACTTTTCGTGACATAACTTACTTCCCCTCAGGACTATCAACCTCAAAAGGTCCCAGTCCCCAGTAGGAGGGTATCAGCTGAGAATTAAAAAAGGTTGTTATTTTCTTAAAAGAAAAAAAGGAAAATCAGGGATGACATCGGGTGTTCGAATCGTTTTTTGTCCATGATGGTGTGGTTCTTCAGGTATAATTCTCAAACCAGACACATCAGGACGATACTGATTGGCCGGAGCGGACTTCATAAAAGTCGGTCCACCTGCAATTTCCCCAGGAACCATTGGATTCTTTAGTTCAGGGAGGAGCCAGAACCGGAGATTTCCTGTGAAAAGAACAGGAAACCAAAGCCAGGGAGCATAGAGAATCTGTCCTTTCTCGACGATCTGGAAACAATCCCCGTTCCCATCAGTACCGGGACCAGAGACCGCCCCCCACCAGTTCCAGCGAGCATTCACCGCACTGGCTTCTACAATGAGCCCATACGCGTAATTCTGATAGATGTTGTTGAAGAAAATCCTGCTTTCGTTCGCATGTGATACCACAATCCCGTAATTATTTCTTGAGATCGTGTTTCTTGAAATAAAAGTAGTAAGGGTGTTGCCAAGGATGATCCCCTCTCCATTTGAAAGAACCTTATTTTTCCTTATGATGTTTCCTTTTGAGGAGAAAAAGACCATTCCGTTCGCGTTCTCCTGAACGATGTTTCCCAGAATGATATTATCATCATTATATCCTGAACTCAGATCAAGGGCACAGATGCTTTGGTTTCTTATGAGGTTCCCCTGAATGATGTTGTGTGATGAGTACGCAAGCAGAACTCCAATGGTTCCTCGATTCAACTGCAGGTCTTTGATGGTACAATTCTCAGAGTCCACCAGAATGACTTCCCCCGCATCAGATGGTATCGTTACATGTTGTTGACTGGAAAGGTAGTACACTGGTTTTCCGTTGACGGTATTGGTCGTATCAACATCATTCCTATACTCTTTCACATCATTTCCATACACCATAAGACCGCAGTTCATCATCGTATTAGAATCAAGGACATTCAGGCAGGAGAAAAGGAGATACATACCAAACAAACTGAGATTACAAACCAAGTTACCTGTGAAGGTGTTCTCCGAGGAGGAAACCAGATAGACCCCATAGGAACCATCCTGGATGATGTTCCCAATCAGCGTGTTTCTCCAGCTGGCATCAAAAGCAAAACCCATCCCATTCTGTATCAGTGTGTTCTCTTGGAACACATTCAGGTCTGATGAATCGACATCGACACCATAGTTGTTTCGCTGGAGAAGATTCTGACGGATGATATTGCCCTCGTTATCAGATCCATCCAAATCGATCGCAACAACACTATTATCAGCAAGGACATTGTGCTCGATGATATTCTTGGAACTATAGGCAAGCTCAACCCCGATGCTTGCATTACTCAAAGAACAATGGGAGACGACACACCCAGTGCATCGAGCCAGAATCACTTGACCAGCGTCCAGGGGAATCGTGATATTTGTCTGGTTAATCAAATAGTACACAGGATTCCCATTGACAGTGTTGCTGGTATCAACATCATTCTCATACTCCGCAGCATTGATACCAAAGACCTGGACTCCACACTGAAGCATCACGTTGTCTCGAAGGAGATTCCCGCTTGAGGAGTCAAACTTGATGCCAACATCACAATCCTGGATGGTCAGCTGCTGAACCACATTCTGATGACTCATCCCAAGGATCATACCGGTAATAGAATTCTGACAGGAACAATCATTAAAGACATTGTTTGAGCAGTCATAAAGGAAGATACCATCCCAGAAACCATCCCGAAATGAACAGGATTGTATCGTGATGTTTTGAGACGAGATCATATACAACCCATGGCCATCATTATTACGGAAACTGCAGTTCTCAAAAAGAGAATCTGTTGTCCCTGCAAGAAGAACACCTTGAAAGTTCTGGGAAAAGAATTGGTTCCTCACCGAGATGTTCTGACACTGAATCAAACCAAGGAACCCAATCTCGGTGTTTTCATCAAAGATCAAATCGTGTTGGTCAATCAGGAAAAACAAGGGTTTCCCATTGATGGTATTAGACGTATCAATGTCACAGTAAAAATCAGAAACAGAGGAAGAACCTATCCCAAAATTCACGTAATTATTCACCAGAGACGTATTCCGCATGAATGTACCTGGTGCATACGGAAGACTAATCCCGCTGTATCCATTCTCACATACACAACTGATGATGTGATTCCCAGAGGACTGCTGAATGAGAATACCATCGAAACGATTCCTAGCACACCAATTATTCAACAGCTGATTACCATCAGAGGATTGATACAGCGTGATACCATCGGCGTTATCATGACACAAACAATCCTGTATGACATTGTTTTTTGAGTTCACAAGATGAATCGCGATAAGATTGTTGAACAATTCACAATCCTCGATATGGCAAGAGGATGCATTAAGCAAAGAGATGCCGACCCATTCATTCCCCGTGATATAACAATCTAATATGGAGATGTTTCTGCTTTCTATTTTGACTGCGGCTTGATAATAATATCCTGGATTCGTGGTGATACAGAACCCTTGGATCGTAACATCATCAGCAAGGACAAGGATGGTATCCAAGGAAGAATCAAGCGAGGAGCCATTAATCTCCGGGTAGAACGTCTCCTCACCGACAAGAGTAACAGACTTCTCAATCACGACATGTTCAAAATACGGGGAGGACGTATAATAAACATAAATAGTGTCTCCAGCACTAGCAGTATCAATCGCATCCTGGATCTTCGAAAAATTCCCCACCCCCCCTCCACCAACATACAAGATATCACTCATAGAAAGGATCGGAAATGGCGTTTTCTGTCCATTTTCTCCCAGCGATGGAACAATGCCAGGGAGAAGCAACACAAGGACAATCCCTAGCTCCACTGTTTTCCGAAAACCATGGTATCGATGTACACGTTTCCCCTGCATCTTCTATTAATTAAGCTGCTTCCTCTATAATAATATTATCAACTAGATGAAAAGCCAAAAAAACCCTCTTGAAAAACCAGTGTTATTTTCCGATCACCATCCCCGAAGGATCGATTTTCTTCAGGAGAGACAGCTCTTTTTGTGATGGCGGGGTCGTCACAGAGATCTGCTCAGGAACAAGGATCGTAAACCCTGAGTTCTCATTGATCTGCTCGACGGTCACCCCAGGATGCAATGAAAGAAGCATCATCTGTTTGGACAGCGGATCAAACCCGTAAACCCCCAACTGAGTAATCACGCGGGACGGGCCACTCCCTTTCGGCAACCCAGCGTTCTCCCGGGAATCAAAACCTTGTAGATATCCTGGTGTGGTCAAGAAATCCAGTTTCTCAAGGAACCGATGTTTATCCTGCCGCATCAGAATGATCGTCTGATGACACAGGGTCCCGACATCGTTCGCCCCCCCACTCCCGGGGAGACGCACCTTAGGGTGTTCATAGGGACCGATCACAGTGGTGTTCAGATTCCCATGCTGATCGATCTGTGCACCACCAAGGAACCCATAGTCGATGTAGCCTGCCTGGGCCATTGACATGGAATCATGCATGCTAGAGGCAGCCACCGCAGAATAAAACGTTCGAGAATCACCCACTGAGATGGGCAACACAGGCATCTCCGGACCAATCCCCCCTGCCTCGAAAAACAATAGCAGGTTCGGCGCATGGGTTCGCTGCGCAAGCATCGCTGCGATCATCGGCAGACCAGTGCCGACGAACACTGATTTGTTATCCTGCAGCATCCGGGAGGCGACGCAGGCAAGCAGCTCAGTGGATGAATACGACCCGTTCCCCGTGGATTTCTCTTTTTTGTCTTTTAACCAAGGGGCGGTCATCGGCTCCTCAAACCGTTCTATCCGTGCAAGCTGCGCAAGCTTCTTCTTCCCACCAATGCAATGTAAATACTCAGAAAAATCCTTCAATCCATACACATATTTCTCAAGGTATCGCTGCACGCCCTCATCCGTTACAGATTCTGAGAGCCATTCACCGATATGGTCCTCATCGAAGAAATACTGATACGGCATCTGACAGGGATGCGAGCCGAACGGGGTCTTCACCACCGCACTCACCAGATAAAAAGGGATCACCGTCTTCCAAGGCTCGTTACGAATCATCCTGCTATCAACGATCTTCTCCGTCGTCACAATCAGATGACGAGCAGCCCGGGACAACTCGAAATCTTCCACAGTGATCCCATCGATCTGCGCATTCCCGTATTTGTCACACCGAGGTACATGAATCACTGCGACATCCGGGTAACACGCTGGTAAAAGACAGATCTGTTTACCGCTGAATGGGTCAACCATGGTCTGCGCAGAACTATGCGCAAACGTATCGGTCCCCAGCATCACCCGCGTAGGAATGAACGGAAGACCCATCATTGCCGCAAGAAAACGCCACTGGAACCCTGCGTTACTGATCTCACCAGTCACCTTGCATTTCCCGGTTTCTACCGCCCGCCGGGACGCTGGAGACAACCCTCGCAGCTCATGACCAAACGAGTACGCGACTTCAACCTGATCCACACAACCAGAGCCGACTAGCAGATCAAGGTCATGGACCGCGGTCTTCCCTGTCAAAAATAAATGCTGTCTGCGTTGCCGGATGATCTCATAGACCACTGCCATAGAGACACGCACATGCCCAAACCCACCCATAGCAAGCAACGACTCATCAGGGATAAACCGGGATACCGCCTCCGAGACAGACATCTGTTTCTCGAACAGGCCACGTGGTTTGTTCTGAACCACCCACTGTCGGTTCTCATCAGGATCATGCCAGCCAATAAGCCTTCCAGTACCCTTCTGAATTTTCTCATCACAAGACATAAGAACCATTCCTTTTCACATCCATCAATCCTATTGAGATAAACGCTGGAAAACCACCCAGTATCCACATCGAGTATCCCTACAAAAAATCTTCGACGAATCAGAAGCGTAAATTTAAAGACTTGCGACCTATGCTGGGTACGAGGATACCTATGGATTTCCAACTTACCGAACAACAACAATTATTCAAAAAAACAGTCAGAGAGTTTGCTGAAAAAGAAATCAAACCACTTGCTCCAAAAATCGACAAAGAAGAATATTTTCCCTGGGAATTATACAAAAAAATGGGAAAAATGGGACTAATGAGCATGACGGTCCCAAAGAAGTATGGTGGAGCAGGCATCGATAAAATCTGCTACATGATCGCCCTTGAGGAAATCTCCCGGGTCTGCGGGTCCACTGGTATCACTGTCGAAGCGCATAATTCACTCGGCGTTGGTCATATCTATGAAAAAGGAACCGAGGAACAACGAAAGAAATACCTCCCCAAGCTGCTCCATGGAGAAGCAATCGCGGCCTGGGCGCTCACCGAACCAAACGCTGGCTCCGATGCCGCCTCATTACAGACCACTGCAGTTCTTGAAGGAGACGAATGGGTGCTGAATGGGACAAAACAGTTCATCACCAGCGGGGATATCGCAATCGTGACCACGGTTATGGCTAAAACCGATAAGACCCTTGGGGCAAAAGGCATCAGCGCGTTCATCGTAGAGAAAGACACACCAGGTTTTACTGTGGGTGTCCTGGAAGATAAACTCGGATTACGAGGAAGCCGGACCGCAGAACTCATCCTTGAGGATTGCCGGATCCCAAAAGACCATTTGCTCGGTGAAAAAGACCTCGGTTTTGTTGGTGCCATGAACATCCTGGACAGGGGGAGAACCGCGATCGGGGCCATGGCGGTCGGGATAGCCCAAGGCGCCCTTGATGAAAGTCTCTCCTATGCAAAACAACGGGAACAGTTCGGTAAACCAATCGGGAAAAATCAGGCGATCCAATGGATGATCGCAGATATGGCAACCGCGATCGATGCTGCACGATTACTCGTGTTGCGAGCAGCATTTCTAGAGGAAAAAGGGATTCCCTTCAGCATCGAGGCATCCATGGCAAAACTGTTCGCCTCAGATATCGCGATGAAAGCAACCAGGGATGCGATTCAGATTCATGGGGGTCATGGGTACATGCGTGATTTACCCTTGGAGCGGTTCTATAGAGATGTCAAACTGACTCAGATTGGTGAGGGAACCTCCGAGGTTCAACGCATGGTCATCGCCAAACGTCTTGGACTCTAATCAATCGTCAAGGGGGTTGAAAATAAGATGAAAACAGAAGAGACGAAATGTGACACCGTGTTTAAAAAAGATAGATATGAGGAGCTCTATAAATCATTCTCCTGGAAAGTACCAACGTATTATAATTTCGGTTTCGATGTCGTCGACCAATGGGCAGAGGATCGCACAAAGCTTGCGTTGATCTCCATTGATCGAACCGGGGAAAAACCACGGTATCATACATTTTACGATCTGAAAGTTCAATCGAACCAGTTCGCAAACGTTGTTAGGAAACTCGGGGTAAAAAAAGGAGAACGGGTGTTAGTCATCCTGCAAAGCATCCCTGAATGGTATATCGCATTAATCGGGATGTTCAAGCTTGGGGTTGTTCCCATGCCAGGGACCGTACTTCTCACATCAAAAGACATTGAATATCGGGTGAACCGCTCTGAAGCAACCATGATTCTTACTGATCTTGATCACGCGGATCGAGTCGAAGCTGTCAAAAAGAACTGCCCGACATTGAAACATATCATGCTCGTCGATGGGAAGCGCGATGGATGGCTTAACTACACAGAGGAGATGAAGGATTCATCCAGGGACCTTTCTCAAAAAGAAATCGGTAAAACCCGAGCGGACGAGCCGCTCCTTATCTACTTCACCTCAGGAACCACGGGTCATCCAAAGATGGTGCTCCACACTCACAGTTATGCCTTAGGTCATGAGGTCACAGCGAAATTCGCCCAGGCGCTCACAAAATGCGACCTGCACTGGACCGTCTCTGAGACCGGATGGGCAAAAGCAGCCTGGGGAAAACTCTTTGGTCAGATGATCGTCGGAGCCGCCATCATCCAATGGGAGACACCTGGTCGCTTCGACGCGGACGGGCTTCTTCGTGCCATGGAGAAATACGGAGTGACGACCTTTTGTGCACCACCAACGGTGTACCGGATGCTTATCCAGATGGATCTCTCATTGTACAAGCTGAAACTCCGCCACTGCATGAGCGCAGGTGAACCACTGAACCCAGAGGTCATCCGAGTCTGGAAGGATGCCTACGGCCTGGAGATCTATGATTTCTTCGGACAGACCGAGACGGTATGCGTACTATCTAACTTTCCGTTCATGCCGATAAAGTATGGCTCGGTCGGAAAACCAACACCAGGCCATGACGTGCGTATCGTGGATGATAACGCAAAAGAACTCAAAACAAATGAAATCGGCAACATCGCTTTATATATCGGTGATGTTCGACCACCTGGGCTTTTCAAAGAATACTGGAAAGACCCAGACATCATGAAACGATCATTCAAAGACAATTATTATTTCACTGGTGATCTCGGTTATAAGGACCCGGAGGGGTATTTCTGGTTCGTCGGTCGGGATGACGATATCATTAAATCCTCAGGGTACAGAATCGGGCCCTTCGAGGTCGAATCAGCACTCATCGAACATGACTCGGTCGCAGAATGCGCAGTTGTTGGGGCTCCAGATCCAGAAGGGACCCGAGGAATCGTCGTCAAAGCCTATGTGGTTCTTGCCAAGGGATTCAAACCATCAGAGGCTCTCACAAAAGAGCTGCAGGAGCATGTGAAAAAAGTCACAGCGCCCTATAAATATCCCCGTATCATTGAATACATGGATGAGCTACCAAAGACGATCTCCGGGAAAATACTCAGACGAGAGCTTCGGAAAAAATAAAGAAATTCCCCTTTTTTTTTATTTTTCTTGTTTCCTGAAAAGGTTTTTCAAAGACAGGTACACGTAACGCAGGATCAATGGTGTACGGTATTTCCGCAGACTGATCTGACCACCGGTCACCCCGATGATTAAGCGTGCGAATTTTTTATCACGCATCATCAATCGAACGATTTTCTCAGAATCCTTCCCCCATTGATTGTTAAACCTACCGAGGGCTTTGAGATCTTTGCCGAAATCATCATTCCATAATTTCTGATATCGTGCTAAGAACCGATAACTCAGGTCATGGGATTTGAGACCATCACTGATGACCTTTGCTGCAAGCTGCCCGGAAACCATCGCATAGTAGATTCCTTCCCCTGTGATCGGATTAATAAACCCTGCAGCATCCCCGCAGAGGACGACTCGATCTCGATAGGTGTTCTCCAACGGGAAGATGGGCAGGGTCGCTCCTTTCAGGTTTTCAACAGGAAAATCCATGGGGAGTAATTTCTTCTCTTTCAGTGTCGTGATGAACTTCTCATATGTCTCTTTTAATGGTATTCGTTGTTTTTCCTTTGAGATGGCAGATTGGAACTCACCAATGCCGATGTTTATGGTGTTTTTCTTGGGGAACACCCAGGCGTACCCAGCAATCCCATGTGCTTTGATGAAAAGATAAATCAAGCGTTTCTTTGTGAAAAACGTTGTCAGCTGCTTGGGTGTCATCGGTTGCTCCTGGACGAGAGATACACAGAGGACCGCTAGTTTCTTTGCTAGATTGGTTTTCTCAGCGACCACACTATGCATCCCGTCACATCCGATCACCATCTGTGTCTCAAGGGTCTGTCCATCTTCGAGCATCACCGAGACTTTGTCTTTTTGAACAATCACATCGATGACTGATTTCCCACCTTGGAAACTCGCTCCAGCTTCTTGCGCAAGAGACAACAATTGATGGTCGAAGTCTTTTCGAAGCACCATTTCAAGGAATGGTTTTTCTCTGACGAGGTCACATCGGTACCGCAGGGAGGATGAAAACATGGTCGTCCCATAGGAGACAGAATCAAGGAATGGTTCGATATAGGGGAATCGTTTCTGCACACGAGTCGGTAGTCCACCACCGCAGGGTTTATCCCGAGGGAATGTCTCCTTGTCAAGAATAAGGACACTGTTTCCTTTTTCTGCAAGATTTTTTGCAGCAGTAGAACCTGCAGGTCCGGCACCGACGACGATCACATCATAATTCATGGCATAACCAACGTAGTCTGTTTACATCCGGAAGACACCAGGCTTCCAGTCAAGGATCGCGGAGTTCAGTGATGCAGAGATCCCCAGGCCTAGGACTAATCGGGTGTCCACTGGGTCGATGATCCCATCGTCCCAGATACGGGCTGTGCTATAATAGGGGTTTCCCTCAGCCTCGTATTTCTTCAGGATCGGGTCGGTCAGGTCTTTTTCTTCTTTCTTCGTCATCTCAATGCCTTTTCTCCAGAGCTGGTCTCGTTTGACGGTGAGCAGCACGGTTGCTGCCTGTTGACCACCCATGACGGAGATACGCGCGTTTGGCCACATCCAGAGCTGACGGGGGCCATAGGCTCTTCCGCACATCCCGTAGTTTCCCGCACCAAACGACCCACCAATGATAACAGTGAATTTTGGCACCTGAGCGCAGGTGACCGCGGTGACCATTTTAGCACCATCCTTAGCAATCCCTCCGGATTCGTATTTTTTTCCCACCATGAACCCCGTGATGTTCTGGAGGAACACGAGAGGGATCTTCCGCTGGCAGCACAGCTCAATGAAATGGGATCCTTTCAAAGCGGATTCTGAGAACAGCACGCCATTGTTTGCAAGGACTCCGACAGGATAGCCCATGATGCGGGCGAACCCACAGACCAGGGTAGTACCATATAAGGCTTTGAACTCATGGAATCGGGAGCCGTCGACGATACGAGCGATGATCTCTCTGACTTCGAAGGGTTTGCGAGGATCCTTTGATAAAATCCCGTAGATCTCTTTGATGTCGTAGGCAGGTTCCTCAGGTTTTTTTATGTCAAGATATGTTTTCTCTGGGCGGTTCAGATTTTCGATGATGTTTCGGCAGATCCGTATCGCATCAGGATCATCTAAGGCATAATGATCAGCTACTCCGCTTTCCCGACAATGCACATCCGCACCACCGAGCTCTTCAGCGGTGACCTCCTCCCCAGTCGCGGCTTTCACCAGTGGCGGGCCACCAAGAAAAATCGTCCCGGTTCCTTTCACGATGATGGTTTCATCGGACATCGCAGGGACATACGCACCTCCAGCGGTGCAGGAGCCCATCACTGCTGCGATCTGAGGGATCTGAAGGGAGGACATCTTTGCTTGGTTGTAGAAGATCCGCCCGAAATGCTCTCGGTCAGGGAAGACCTCGTCTTGCATGGGGAGGAACGCACCGCCAGAGTCGACCAGGTAGATGCAGGGGAGGTTGTTCTCCATAGCGATCTCTTGGGCACGAAGGTGTTTTTTCACTGTGATCGGGTAATAGGTGCCGCCGGTGACGGTCGCGTCATTGGCGACGATGAGGACTTCTCGTCCATGGATGATGCCGATACCGGTGACGATCCCGGCAGCGGGCGCCTTGTTTTCATACATGTCAAAGGCCGCCAGGGTGTTGAACTCAATGAAGGGCGTCTCAGGATCTAGTAATGCATCTATGCGTTCTCTTGCAAGCATTTTATTGCGGGATTTATGCAGTTTAACTGCCTCGTCACCACCGCCTTTCATGGCGCGGGTGATCTTTTCCTTCATATCCTTTGCAAGGATCTCATAGTGAGCATAGTTCTCCTTATACTCCTTACTTGAGGTGTTAATGGCGCTTTCGATGGTTTCCATTTTTATTCCTCCTCTTTTTGGATCTCAGCGGTGAGCTGACCAATCTCGATTTGATCTTTTTCTTTGAAATATGTTTTTTTGACGACCCCGTCGTAGGGGGCTCGGATGAGGTACTCCATCTTCATGGCTTCGATGATGAGAATCACATCATCTTTTTTTACGTTGGAGCCATCCTTTACTTTACAGCTGACCACGGTCCCGGAGATGGGCGAATGCAGGTCTCCTTCCCGTTTCTCTGTTTTTTTCCGTCCGGTCAGCTCGATGCGTTTGACTTTGAAGATACTACCGTCGATGAAGACGAACTTGTCCTCATCGCCCTGGGTGATGATGCTTTTGATGATGCGATCCCCCAGCTGTATGGACAGATGCCCGGGTTTGATCTCTGTGGCGATCACCGTGTATTCATTATTGTCATAGGTGATGAAGAACTGGTTGTCCCGACGTTCCACAGTGACATTGTAGATATTAGTATTATACTCGTAATTGATGAACATGGTTAGACCCCCATCCTCCATCGTCCCACATGTTGCCACGGGCTGTGAGGATCTGCTTCTTTGTATCGGACTATCTCCTGTCGCTGGGTGTGTAACGAATCATAGATCGCAAGCGCTATTAAGGCATCAAGGGGGAGTCCTTCCTTTGTCACGAGCCAGTCATGGAAATAATCATTGATGAAATGAGTGGTGATGTTTCCTTTTCGGAACTCAGGATGGTCCAGGACTTTTTTAAGGAATGAGATGTTGGTTGTCACCCCAAGGATGACGTAATGGGACAACGCCCAGATCATCTTATTGATGCTTTCCTCCCGGTTCTCGGCGTTGACCGTGAGTTTCGCCAGCATCGGATCATAATAGGGGCTGACATGGAAGTTGGTCTCCACACCGGTGTCGTTCCTGATGTTTGGTCCGTTCGGGAGATCGACTTTTTCCAATGTTCCAATACTGGGGAGGAACCCATTGGAGGGATCCTCTGCATAGATACGACATTCCAGAGCATGACCCCGCTGGGTGATATCTTTTTGTTTCAGTGACAGTTCCATGCCGCTGGCGATGCGAAGCTGCCATTTCACCAGGTCGATACCCGTGGTCGCCTCAGTGATGGGATGCTCGACTTGTAACCGGGTGTTCATCTCCATGAAATAGAAGTTTTGGTCCCCATCGACCATGAACTCAATGGTACCAGCATTCGTGTAGCCGACTGCTTTAGCTGCAGCAACCGCAGCCTTGCCCATAGTCTCCCGTAATGTTGGCGTCATCACCGGTGAAGGAGTCTCCTCAATGATCTTTTGATGTCGTCGCTGGATGGAACATTCACGTTCGAAGAGATGAATGACATGACCATGCTGGTCAGCAAGGATCTGAAACTCGATGTGACGTGGTTTATCGATATACTGCTCCAGGAAGACGGAATCATTACCAAAAGCGGATTTCGCCTCTCGTTTCGCACTTTCAATGGATTGTTCCAGCTCGGACTCTTTATGAACAATCCGCATTCCTTTTCCTCCGCCGCCCGCGGTCGCCTTCACTAGCAGGGGGAATCCTATTTTTTTCCCTTCTTTTATGAGTGTTGGAAGGTCTTGCTGAAAACCATTGTAGCCGGGGATGACAGGGACCTCTGCATGGGCGATGGTTTTTTTCGCTTCAATCTTATCACCCATCAGTCGTATCACCTCTGGTGTTGGTCCTATGAATGTTATACCTGAATCGACGCAGGCTTTTGCAAAATCAGGGTTCTCCGCGAGGAATCCGTACCCAGGATGGATCGCCTCTGCGTGTACCTTTGTAGCGTTTTCAATGATTTTTGCGATGTTCAGGTAGCTTTCTGAGGGGGTAGGATCACCAAGGTTGATGGATTCATCCGCGATCTGCACATGAGGCGCATGTTTGTCTACTTCGGAGTAGACGGCGACTGTTCTGATGCCCATTTCTTGACAGGCTTTGATGATGCGAACCGCGATTTCGCCTCGATTTGCAATCAGGATTTTCTTGAACATACCCTTACCTCTTCCAGCTGGGTTTTCGTTTCTCCAGGAAGCTTTTGATTCCTTCCTGGCCTTCCTCGGAGACTCGGAGCTCTGAGATTTTTTCAACGGTATATTTCTTAAATTCTTTCATATCCATTTCTTGAAGATGGTAAATCAGGTGTTTGACTTCTTTGATTGCATTCGGACCAGAGGAGCGAACCTGTTCGATACAGGAGACGACCGTCTCATCGAGTCTCTCAGCAGGCACTATGATATCGATTAAACCAGTTCTCTGAGCTGCTGCTGCATCGAACCGTTCCCCGGTGATGAACAACCGCCGCATTGTCGCAGGCATCATCCGCGGGGCGACAAAAGTCGAGATGACTGAGGGGATAATACCGAGTTTTGCTTCACTGAACGCAAAGAGTGTCTCAGGCAGGGTGATAGTGATGTCACAGACCGCAAGAAGTCCGATACCGCCTCCAAAGGCTGCACCGTTGATGCGGCCGATCACTGGTTTTGGACAGGAATGGATCGTCTCATACATATCCAGGAGGAGACGGCTGTCTTTCTTGTTTTCTGCCATGGAATAAGTGACCATTTTTTTCATCCAGGAGAGATCCGCTCCTGCGCAGAAGGATTTACCGTTCCCGGTGAGGATGACGGCGGTGACTGAATCATCAACGGAGAGATGTTGAAAGCAGTGGGTGAGCTCGTTCATGAGTGTCTCGTTCATCGCGTTATGAACATCCGGTCGATTTAATGTAACGGTTGTGATATCGTCTTTTTTCGTTATGACTAGGGTTTCATAGTTCATCCTGTAACCTCCCCTTGGTATGCTATCGCATTCATAGGGACGTGATACATAAAGGTTTCCATAAAGGTATCGACGATCGCCGATAGCCAGTGTCTATTTTCCTTTGAAGACGGGTTTGCGTTTTTCGACAAACGCAGCGACCCCCTCAGCAAAATCCTTCGTCCCAGCAGACCAGGCAGCGGTCTTGCTTTCCAACTCCAGGTGTGAGATCATGTCATTGTCCAGGCTTTTATTGATCAGCATCTTTGCTTTACCCACCGCAATCGGTGGGAGGTTCCTAAAAATGGAGATGATTTCTTCGACTGCAGCATCAAGGGCTTCTGCCTCGACGACTTTATTGATAAGACCAAGCCGGCATCCTTCATCAGCGGAGAACGTCTTTGACGTCAGGATATACTCACATGACTTCTGATATCCCAGGATTTTTGTCACAAACTGTGTCCCACAGCCTGGCGCAAGTCCAATGCCGATGAACGCAGTACTTAGCTTCGCATCTTTTACTGCGATGACCATATCACAGGCTAGAGCCAGGGAGAGTCCTGCACCAAACGCGGCTCCATTGACTGCGGCTATCACTGGTTTTTCCATACTTCGTATCTCAATGACACAGCGATGGATCGCCCTGGTGAGATCCCGCAGGAAACGGGATTTATCCTCTGCTGCGTGCATCTCCTTGACATCACCCCCGCCGCAGAATCCTTTACCGGTTCCTTTAATGACGACCAGGCGGATCTCATGATTTTTCGCGACATCCTGGAGAACATCATAGAGCTCATGGCCAAGCTGCATGTCAAAGGAGTTCAACCGTTCCGGGCGGTTCAACGTGATCCACGCGATCGTGTCTTTTACGGTGAGTTGAAGGGTTTCGTAGCTCATCAGCAAGTAAGAAACACAAAATAGCTTTTAAATGTTAAGAGAAGAAATCCCTAAGAAACAGAGTGTTACCCTGATATGTGAAGATGTTTTCTTTTGACAAGGTCAACGACTTTAAACCAAGCAACCGCGATAAAACCAATAAATGCTGCTAAAAGGAAATCAATCAAGGTGACAGGGGAAAAACGGAACAGGTTTTGGAGTGGTGGGATGATGATGATAAGGATAAGGCTGAGCAACGCACCAATCATGACGAACCAGAACGCTTTGTTCTTAGCAGTGATTGTTTTCAGTAAACTGCGCGATCCTGAAAGATTCACGACAATTAATGAAATATTCGCAATCACTAAGGTGACAAAGGATAGTGTCCGAGCCTGATATTCATTTGATGGGTTCCCCTGGAAGAACCAGATGAACACAAAGATCACAGCGAGGAGAACACTAAGACCTTGAATAAAACTATAAAAGAAATTTTTCCGTCCAAACAACCGTTCTTTGAGGTTTCTCGGCGGCCGGTCCATAATGTTCTTCTCCTCAGGCTCCGCTTCGAAGACTGTTGAACACGCTGGATCAATAATTAACTCAAGGAACGCGATGTGCGCGGGCAACAAAACCAAGGGGAAGCCCATTAAAACAGGGATAAGCGCCATCCCAGCGATCGGCACATGGACCGAGAAGATATAACTTATCGATTTGCGGAGATTGTCAAAGATCCTTCTCCCAAGCCTGACGGCTTGCACAATAGATGAGAAATCATCGTTTAACAGCACAAGTGCGGAGGATTCACGGGCAACATCGGTCCCTCGTTCCCCCATCGCGATCCCAATATGAGATGATTTCAACGCGGGGGCATCGTTCACCCCATCCCCAGTCATGGCAACAATCTGCCCATTCGCCTTGAGTGCATCAACGATCGCTAATTTTTGTTCAGGGATGACTCGTGCGAAGATGTTGACGGTTTTGATCTTCTCCTGGAGCTCCTCTTGGGACATGTGGGCTAATTCTGAACCTGTGATGAACATGTCAGTGTTCTTCAAACCGATTTGTCTGCCGATATGTTGAGCAGTCCCCGGGTAGTCCCCAGTAATCATAATCATCCTCATACCTGCTGTATAACAATCCTTTAAGGAAGAGGCGACCGTCTCTCGAACCGGGTCAATAAAACCAAACAACCCGACGAACTTATATTCAAAATCATGCTGTTTATCCGGAAGAAAATCCTCTGGGAAAATAGATCGAGCAACCCCCAGGACACGCAGACCTTTCTCCGTCATCTGCCTCACCTGGGAAAGGAGTTCCGTGGTCTGCTCACTCGTGAAATGGCAGAGGTCCGCGATCGCCTCGGGTGCTCCCTTTGCAGCGATCACATGTTTGCGTCTATCCAAGGATTCCCAGACATGAGACAACGCCAGTAGATGTTTTGTGAGAGGATACTCACGGACGAGCTTCCAGTGATCATGGATATGTTCTGTTTTCTGCAAAAACTTCTCCGTGGTGTTTTTGATTTCCTTCTCAATCGGGTCAAAGGGATCCTTCTGACTTGCCAGGTACCCGTACTCTAAAAGATGATGAAAACACTCCGGCAATGGTTGTTCTCTGTTTTTCTCGACATCATAGAATTGGCCATCACAAAACAAGGAACTCAGAATCATTTTATTCTGTGTTAACGTCCCTGTCTTATCGACACATAACACGGTCGCGGCACCAAGCATCTCGATGGACGCCGTGTTTCGGGTAAGAACCTGCCGTTTTGACATCCGCCATGCACCCAGGCTCATGAAGATCATCAGGACAACAGGGAATTCCTCTGGAAGGATCGCCATGCTCAGACTCACGCCAGCAAGAAATCCAACAACCCAATTGCCACGGGTAATTCCATAAATCACAATGACAAGCAGACAGAGAATAATCCCAGCGATAGCGAAATTTCTCACGAGATGATTTGTTTCTTTTTTCAGCAATGTTTCCTCTGGAGTGATTCTTTGTAATGCTTTGCCGATTTTCCCCATCTCGGTTTGATTACCGATGTGAAGGACGTTTGCTATCCCGTGACCCTGGACAACCAGGGTTCCTGAGAACACAAAGGGGAGATCATCTCCACCAGGCTGGGTTATGGACGCGACTCCATCCCATTCTGATTTTCGCACAGCCAAAGACTCCCCGGTCAGGAGTGATTCATCAATGCAGAGATTCGAGGAGAAAACCACGACAGCGTCAGCAGGGACACGGTCTCCTTCTCGGAGGATAATGTAATCCTCTCTGACGACTTCACGACCAGGGATACGTTTCTGCGCTCCATCCCGTATGACCAATGCCCGGGGACTGGAAAGATTCTTTAACGCTTCTAACGCTCGTTCTGTTTTCCGCTGTTGGTAAAACGTAATCCCGACTACCACAAAAACAAAAAAAAGCAACATCAATGCGTCTTGTTTTTCCCCCAGAAGAATGTAGATAAGACCCGCGCCAAGCAGGAGCAACAGCATCGGCTCTAAGAGGACATGAAGGAAAATAATGAAAATGTTTTGTTTTTTCTGGGAAGGTAGCTCATTGTACCCCTCGGTCTTCAAACGTTTCTGTGCTTCATCTTCAGAAAGTCCGGTAATCGACTCAATGCTGCCCCCAGTTTGATCATTCATCTCATTCTGCTTTGATGTTTTCATCGATGAACAGGGGAAATAGGCTACCCAGATATAGGTGTTTTCATTTGAAAAAAAAGAAAGAAATGAGGGATCCTTACGAGGGATACCCACCGATTCTCAGGGAGGGGTCTCCCAGCAGGATGAACTCCTCAAGGGTGAAATCATCACCATGACAATCAGTGATGTATCCGTTCTGCATCTGGGTGATCATCTCCCCAAGATACTGGCTGGAGTCATATGCGGAGAAGAACTCAAGGGACATTTTCCCAGCACCCTCATCGATGCCACCAAACGCTGTGCGGGTCGCTCCGATGGTCGCGATCGCTCCACCACCCTCATGGTTGATGAGCGCCCAGGCGTAACAGGGGCGTCTTTTGGAGGTATCAATCCCGAGGGCCTTTGCAAGGGTGTTAAATACGGTGTACGCCCGGTAGTCCAAGAGGTCCTGCAGGACGTAATCGATTTTCGCGGTTAGACACGCATCAAAAAAGATGATAGGAAGCTTATAGCTATTCCTGGTGTCCTTGATATACGCAGAATAATAATATTTCATCTTCATCCCTGTGGACGGATAGGTGCCCATGCCGAATTCGAATCCATGACCGGAATAGTCGACGAAGGAAGCACCAGCAGTGATCGCATTTGAGATGGTGCGTCTGTTGAAATTACCTTTTGACATCCAGATGGTCGTTGGGGTGAACTGTGGCATGAGGTCCATAACCAGTTCATTGATTTCCTCCCCGTCATTTCCAGGGGACTGAGGGAATGTGTTCCCTCCGATGTAAATCATGGTGTTGAACCAGTCGCTCCCATAGGTCTCGGTCTCATAATGGATGATCTTGTCTACGACGATCGTCACATCCTTCACCGAGTCACAAGCGAGCCTCCCAAGATGAACATCCGGGTAGTGGTCGACACGGTCGTTTGGCTCACCGAATTTATTGTTGTTGTTGTAATCCCAATTGCAGAAGGCACCCGTGGAATCATAGATATCAGAGTAATATAAATCAGTGATGACTTCTTCATCCCAGTCCCAGAGCATCACATAGCTGCGTCGCATCGGAAGTTTATCAAAACTCCCGACAAGCAACACCGAGCTAATCGAGTTGGTCTCAATTCCATCTTTTATCGTGTATTTGATCTGCTCCTCGAGGTCTCTACCGGCAGCATGGTTCGCGATCCACTCGGTGGTCACCAGGGTTGTCGGTACATTGTGTTGGATTTTATGGGCGATCAGAGGCTGGAGCGTTTCTGAGTATTCATCAGGAGCAATGATCAGAAGTTTCAGATCGGTAGATAGCGTTTCTGATGATTGAGGTTGTTCATAGGCTACCGTGATCTGCGCATTTGGTGTGAACACCAAAGACTGTTGCATGGGTTGGTAAAGCAGTGGATAATACTGAATGGAGAGGAGAATCACATGCGTGTTTCCCTGCAGACCAGCACCGACTTGATATTGCAACCGATTCACAGGATACATGTCTGTGTCTGAATATATCGCATCGTTTTTCATAGGCTGCTGATCCAAGTAGGATATCGAACCACTCGACAGGGGTGTTTTCGGAGCACCAGGGAGAATCTCTTTTGTCAATGGTATCGTCTGTTCAAAAACCGCTGTAAAGGAGACGTCTTTGATGATAGTGCCAAACGGGAATGAATACAACCTGGTATATGTTGGCAACACGGGATTTCCCGGTGATGATACAGAAGAGGTCGCCTCTAAGACCTTGACAGAAAGATAACCGTCTTGATCAGAAAACACAGGCTCTGAAAAGGAGAGGTTCTCCTGAAAAGACAATTGATTATCTGACGAATTGACCGTAACAGCTGCACCAAAACCACTTCCCATTAATACTCCCACTAGGAGCATTGGTAGTATTTTCTTCATATTTTTCCCCTAATACTTACTTCTTTATGACTCTTATAGGGCTTTTGGTATTTAAATTTTCTTTCCTCAATATCCAGCAAAGAAAAAATGTGATGACACGAAATATTATATAAAACAAACCTTATGTCCAACCCGAAAACACCCATGGAAGAAACCACATACGATTATATCGCTGTCGAACAGAAATGGCAACACAGATGGTTCAAAGAGAACATCAACACAGCGACCAAAGAAAAACAAAAAAAATTCTTCATTCACTTCGCATACCCTGGCGTCTCAGGGTACCTGCATGTCGGCCATATGCGTGGGTTCACCTATTGCGACGTCATCGCACGATACAAACGGATGACCGGTTATGACGTGCTGTTTCCCGCAGGGTTCCATGCATCAGGGATCCCATCTGTTGGTTTTGCAAAAAAAGTAGAGCGACAAGACCCAGATACGCTCAGACTACTCCGGCAGAATGGATGCACTGAGGAATGCATCAACAACCTTACGGATCCTTTAGAGGTCGTAAAGTATTTTAGTACTGTTTACGTCGACGATTACTGGAAACGATTCGGGTACCTCATTGACTATACGAGAGTCATGAACACCATCTCAGATGGATACAAGAAATTCATCCAATGGCAGTTCCATCAGCTCCATGACAAACACCTCCTCATCCAGAAACCACATTATGCACCCTTCTGCCCCAGCTGCGGCCCGGTCGCAGTCGACAAATCAGAAACCGATGTCTCACAAGGGGGATCTGCAGAGATCCTTGATTTCACAGTCCTGAAATTCACCCTCAAGGACGGGACGATTCTGCCCGCAGCGACCCTTCGACCGGAGACCATCTTTGGGGTCACCAACATGTGGGTGAACCCAAATGTCGAATACCATTTTGTTAAAGTCAACAACGAGACATGGATCTGCTCAGAGGAATGCATCAAGAAACTCACCTACCAACACGACTTGGTCCAACCCCTAAAAAAGACTATCAAAGGAACCGAGCTCATCGGAAAAACCTGCATCGTCCCAGAGGTCAACCGAGAAGTACCAATTCTTGCTGGTGTGTTCGCAGACCCGAGCGTCGCCACAGGTATCGTCATGTCAGTCCCAGCTCATGCGCCCTATGACTGGATCGCGCTAGTCGAATCAAAAGCATCTATTGAGGCGATTAAAATCATCGATGTTAAAGGCTTTGGCAGCAACCCTGCGAAAGAAGCCTGTGACCAGCTTGGCATCAAAAGCCAAACAGAAACAGAAAAGCTCAACGAGGCGACAGACCTTGTCTACAAAAAAGAATTCCACACAGGGATACTCAACGAGAAATGTGGTCAATACGCAGGCATTAGGATCTCTGAGATAAAAGACACAGTGAAAAACAACCTCATCCAACGGAACCTTGCCACCACCCTGAAAGAGTTCTCCGAGCCAGTCATCTGCCGCTGCAAAGAAAAAGTCATGATCAAACAAATCCCAGATCAATGGTTCATCAAATACAGTGACGCACAGCTCACCCAGGAATCAAAGGATGCAGTCCTTTCCATGAACATCTACCCGCAGGAGTACAAAGATGAGCTCCCAAAGATCCTTGACTGGTTCGGGGACCGTGCCGCGATCAGAAGAGGATCCTGGCTGGGGACAGAATTCCCCTACAAAAAAGACTGGATCATCGAACCGATCTCCGATTCAACACTCTATCCAGCGTATTATATCATCTCACCCTATGTGAACCACAAAAAGATTACGGTTAAAGAGATGACAGATGAGTTCTTCAACTACGTTTTCNTGGGGATGGGATCCCCGAAACANGAGATCTGGAAGACCATCAAATCTGATTTTGATTATTGGTACCCCGTGGACATCAACCTGGGTGGAAAAGAACACAAGACAGTGCATTTCCCCGTCTACATCATGAACCATGTCGCAATCATGCCAGAACAGAAACGACCACATGGAATCTTTGTTCACTGGTGGGTGACCCAAAAAGGAAAAGAAAAAATCAGCAAATCCAAGGGTGGTGCTGAACCGATCGTCGAAGCAGCAGTCACCTATGGAGTGGATGCGATGCGACTGTATTATCTCCATATCGGTTCCCCGTTTGTCGACATCGAATGGGATCCAGAGACGGTCCTGAAATACAAAAACCGGATCCTCAACATCTGGAGACTCATCCAACAGATCACCTCCTTAGAGGACGCAACACAAGAGAATCTTGATAACTGGCTGAAAAGCACTTTGCAGCGACATGTTCAGAAGACTCTGGATGCATTTGGGACTTGGGACCTTCGGGTCGCCTCCAACGAAATATTCTTTGAGATCCAAAAAGACCTTCAATGGTACCTGAAACGAGGCGGAGCAGACAAAAAGCTGCTCACAGAGTATGCCCGCATCTGGATCCTCCTGATGACCCCGATCACCCCACATCTCGCTGAGGAACTCTGGGAGACCCAAGGATACCCCTCGTTTGTCTCCAATGAAGTATACCCTGAGTTCAAACTCAAGGACATCTCAGAAAAAGACGAGATCGGGGAGTACCTCCTCACCAGGGTTGTTGAGGATGTAAACGAGATCCTGAAAGTCACGAAGATGACTCCTAAAAAAATCTGCATCTACACCTCCCCCGCGTGGAAACAAAACATCTATAGAAAAGCACTGCAGCAGTCTGCAGAGAAGACATTCAATGTTGGTCAGCTGATCAAGGAAACCTTGTCAGATCCTATGATGAAACCACTTGGCCAGCAGGTTTCCCAGTTTGTCGCAAAGATCGCCCCGGAGGTAAAAATGCTCAGCGACCTGGACCGAAGCCGTTTTCTGATCGTACTTGATGAGAAAGCGCATCTCATAGACGCAAAACCGTATCTGAGCCAGGTGCTTCATTGCCCGGTGGAGATCTACAGTGCTGATGATACTGACCTTTATGACCCTGCGAAGAAAACAAAGTTCGCCTACCCCTTGCGTCCCGCTATTTATATAGAATAATATGAGGAGCCTATGAAGAAGAAATACGTTAGGATTTGTCCCATGTGTCAAAGTATAGACACACAACCAGACCTGTCCGCAGACTCCTATGCGAAAGGACTTTTAAATCAATGGAAATGCAACGCCTGCGGGCACACCGGTCTTTTTTTCCCCGAGTACTGCCCGGAGGATGTAAAAAAGATACAAGAAAAGAAGCCTTAAGATGCTTCTTTCTTACGCCAGGAAAGATAGATGATGATGCTGAGGAGCACCAGGACGGTCAATAGACCAACCAGTACGAATGCCAGGGTGGTCGGGAATGAGGCGATCGTCAGGGGGAAAACCTCGGATTGGACTTCGTTTCCCGCGTAATCGGTGGCCATGATTTTCATCTCATAGTACCCATCTCCCTCAATGGCATCGAAGTCCCATTCAAACGGGGAGGAATCCAGGATATCCCCATAGGATGTCCAATCGCTCCAGTTGGATTTATCCTCTGAATATCGATAATACAACAAGGCTTCCTGTATACCGCTACCCTGGTGGTCGTTGCCAAGCCCGGAGACCGTGAAGTTCCCGGTCATGCTCCATTCGTCCGTCACGGAGGGGACATCAATGGTGATCAATGGGGGGGCGGTGTCCTTCTGGATTGTGATCGCATCAGAACCATCTAGGATTTCTACGGTGTTCCCCAGGGTGTCATTGACTCGGATGTAAAGGTAGTACACCTCGTCTTCCTCCATCTGGTTCCACTCAGATTCTGATAAGATCCAGGTGTTGCCGACCGCATCTGTGTTATAGACACTGGAGTTCACATCAGAGGCAAGCGTGGTCCATACTGACTCAAAATTCGGTAGATACTGGATTGTATCGATACGGTAGTCGTCCTCGAAGACCACGGAGAACTGGGGTCGTTCCTTGAACCAAAGGGTATCTCCTGAGACACTGGGAAGCGATGGTGCCTTCCAGTCATACAAGAACATGATGTCACCGGTGGATGGGAAGCTTTCATTGTTATCCGCATAATCGGTCGCAATGGTGCATAGTTCGAAATAGCCACCTGATTGACTCGGATGGCTTGTGAAGTTGAACTTCCAGGTCGGGGAGGTTTTCGTTGAATTATCAAAGTAAATCCAGTTTTTCCCAGAGAAGTTCTTACTCTCTGAGTATCGGTAGTACAGCTCCACGAGCTTCACGCCACTGGCATCGACATTCTGCGTCCCGTTATCGTTCGCGGTGGCATTGATACGGATATATGTTGAGTTGTATCGTTGTTTCATATTCGTGCTAAGTACACGGGAGATTGGTTTTTTCACATCCTGTTTGAAGGTAACAGTTTTTGATGCAATATTGCCTGCAAGATCCGTGATATTGAAAGTCAGGCTTTTTAAAGCAGAGATATTCTCGTAGTCAGGTAAGGAAGAGATATTTATAGTAAGCGTCTGCCAAGCAGTCGTCCCATTCTCCCCAGTACAGATTGCAGAGGAGGTGCTTTGCTGACTGACATTATCTATGATATATTCCAGCTTGTAGAATGCGGATTTCACCCGTAACCCCGTCCCATTATCCTTTACTTTGATGGTGAACATCGGGACGATCTCCTGAAGCCATCCTGCAGCAGCGGGGGTAAAACTACTACTGTTGAGGAACGGTTCCTGCTCATCGGAGGTAAGCCTGATGTACCACTGGAAAAGCTTTGGATTGCTTTTCGTGAGATTCGATGAGAAGAAATCAGCCTGGAGTCGTACAGTTCTATCAAGAACCTGACCACTGGATGTTAAGCTGCTGCCGTTGAGTAAATTATCAGTCAGTACATTCCCGCTTGCATCCAGGAGTTTAAAGGTGATGCTGCTGACATCCTTCATCACCAAAGTGTTTGCATAAAACGAACCCCACCAGAGCGATTCAGGTAATCGGATGGGAACTGAGATGATGCGACCGCTGACTTGTTTTATGGACGTAGTGAATCGTCCCAGACCATATAAGACTCCATTTTCATCAGCAACGAACACTAAACCATTCGACACCACTGGTGACCCAAGGACTGGTGTTGCACTCCAGTTCACGAAAGTTTCATAGGACCAACTCGGGTTTCCCGTGGATGCATCTAGAGCATAGATGAGGCCTGAAGGAGTCCCGACGTAGACAAGGTTATCAGCATATGCAGGGGAAGATTTTAGAACCGCTTTGGAAAATAATGGCACGGTGTAGATCTCTTTTGACCATAGTGTTGTTCCATTCACCGCTTCAAGTGCATAGACGGTCCCATCCGCTGAAGCTACATAGAGCACTCCATTGTATATGGCAGGGGTCGATTCGGCGACATTGCTGTAATATAAAGAGGCGGTTCCAAGAGTTTTATTCCACAGGATAGTACCATCATTCAGGTTCATTGCAACAATCTTTGTTACAGATTTTTTGTTGGTGACCTGAGCACAGGTGACAAAAACCTTATCTTCAAAGATAACAGGTGATGCATGACCACCAGCTCCAACGGATTGGCTCCATTTTTTATCACCAATAGTTCCGCCATTGCGACCGAGGGCTATCACACTATCATTTCCTGCTGAACTACAGACAACAATAATCTTATCTGAGGTCACTGCAGGGCTTGAAAAGCTTGGTGCAGGTAATTCATACTCTGCAGCAAAGCTTACAGAATCGGTACTAAAACTTAAGACAAGGAGCTTATTATTCGTATATCGATTCCTTTCATCTAGATACGTATCATTGTCTCCCCCCCAGCCGGTAATGAAAATCCAGGAGTCATCCACGACAGGGGATGCATCATAACATATTTTTTTATGATCATTGTCATAAGTCCATTTAGAGCTAAGATTGTTATTACTAAATCCCTGAATAACATTCTCGTGACCTTTTGGTGCCTGTTCACCTGATGCAACTATCACGAGTTCATCCGTAATCGCAGGAGAGTTGACTACATCATAATCTAAAGGAACCAGGGATGTATTGATGAGAGGCTCACCTTCTGTTGCTTCACTTGAGAGTATCAGATTATATTGATGTAATGTATGTGAATCAGATACAATGTACACATTCCCATTGCCAATGACGGGGTTACGAAAATTTCCACCGACATTTTCTGCACTGAACCAATAGAGATTCTTACTTGTCGCGCCTTTCCCACCAGATGCTCTTGTGTTTCCCGAATCAAAACCGAACAACGGCCATTCATCCTGTATCGCTGATATCAGAATCGCCCCGTTTTGATTGTTCACTTTTTTACGAGAATCAATCCGATAATATGTGTTAAAAGAATCCTTCCAGTAGCTTTTATTTTGCCATGTTAACGCCCAATTGAATATTCGGGGTGATACTGACGGAGAATTCGTTGAGAGGTTCACAAGTATTTTCAATTTTGAATATCTAATACCGTTTTCATCGTTCGAAAGGTTATTCAGAAAAACGGGTGATGTGAGGAACCCTTTGTTGTTTCCAGGAAGTACGGATTCTTCGACTTTTACAAAATCACCGGTGGAGTTCATGTATAAAACATGATAGCGCGCCTCGGTTCCTGAAGGTTGATAATCATCCCAGGATAAAAGATCCCAGTAAAATTTTGTCTTTGAAATCGTTGAAATATTATAGGGTACGATATCTGTTAATGTGAGAGCACTGGCATCATCCAAGGTATATCCTTCTTCAGTACGTGCGGATATCTCGACATAATTCGTTGCTAAGGTATTTCTATGAA
>WSSedL1B2DRAFT_1000013_pt1 | contig 43356 bp, 39 predicted proteins | sample WetSurSiteL1Bulk_FD_9470 | JGI IMG/M metagenome (IMG submission 9470)
GGAACCAGCTTATGTCCTAAGATGTCGTAATATTTTTTTGGCGGGGCTGCGATACTACATTCCTCCTACGTTCCTTGGTAGGAAAGGCGGGCCTGAAGGGATTCGAACCCTTGGCCACCTGGTTAAAAGCCAGATGCTCTACCTAGCTGAGCTACAGGCCCAATGATGGGCCACAGTCTTTACTGATTTTATATAGTATACGCTATATCGAGTAACGTTGGAACGGCTTACCCGTAATACAATTTCCCCTATAAATAATTTTACATCTTATTTTGCTCCCGTGTCTCTCCTTTTTTCCGCTCACGAAAAGATTTTAATTCACGTTCAAAATACATCACGTGAATGAAGATAAATGAAATATTCTATTCACTACAAGGCGAAGGACTTCTTATTGGCACTCCGAGTATCTTCCTTCGGACCGCTGGGTGTAATCTCCGATGCACCTACTGTGATACGACCTATGCATACAGAGACGGAACAGAGATGACGATACAAGAGATTCTTGATGAGATACGAAAATATCCCTGTCATGAANTGTGCATCACCGGTGGTGAACCTCTCCTCCAGAAAGAAACAGTAAAACTAATAAACGGTCTCATTAAAAAAAANTATTCGGTCAGTCTTGAAACCAACGGAAGTTACAATATTAAAAAACTCNTTGGAAAAAAATCGTTAGTCGTCTCTCTTGATATAAAATGTCCCTCTTCTGGGTCACAGGAANACATGAACATGNACAATATCATCGCTCTTACAAAAAAAGATCAACTCAAATTTATCATAAAAAACAAAGAAGATTACCTCTATGCAAAAAATATTCTTCAAAAATTTAAACCAGTTTGCCCTGTTTTTTTCCAGCCCGTGTGGGGAACCAACACAAAGAAGCTTGCATCATGGATCCTTCATGATGGATTACCAATCCGATTGTCACTACAACTTCATAAAATTATTTGGGGGGCAAAAAAAGGCGTCTGAACCTGTCATATTTCATTCATTTTTTTCTAGAGAAGAAACGTAAACACAAACTATATACATGAAAAGTGCATTCATGGTTGAAATTAAGAGACATTAGTGAGAAAAACAGAAGAAAAGATGAGGTGAAATGAAAAATGCAACCATCAAATATGGCATATGATAGAGCGATTACCGTCTTTTCCCCAGATGGACGCTTATTTCAAGTAGAGTACGCCAGAGAGGCGGTAAAACGTGGGACCACAACAGTGGGAGTGAAATTTCGAGATGGTGCTATTTTAATTGTTGATAAACGTATTACCTCTCGACTGATAGAACCTGATTCGATTGAGAAGATATTTGTCATTGATGATCACATCGGTTGTGCGACTTCAGGGCTTGTTGCAGACGCAAGATCTTTGATTGATCGCGCCCGTTTAGACGCACAGATTAATGAAATAACATATAGCGAGAAGATTCAGGTTCAGACCCTCGTGAAACGGATTTGTGACTTCAAACAAACCTATACCCAATACGGGGGTGTACGACCGTTTGGTACCGCATTGTTGATTGCTGGTGTCGATCAAACCGGTGCACGACTATTTTCCACGGATCCTTCTGGGGCTCTTATGGAATATAAAGCGGCAAGTGAAGGAGCCGGACGAACCGGAGCGATGGCATACTTCGAGGAACACTATAAAGAGAACGTTTCTATGGAAGAAGCAATCGACCTTGGTATAAAAGCGTTACATAAAGGAACTGAAGGAAAACTCAATCCCGATGCTATCGAGATTGGTGTCGTGAAAAAAGGTGTGAAATTCCATATTCTCTCCGCCGCGGAAACAAAAACCTTTGTGACCAAAGCTATCGGAGGTAAATAGAGTTGGTTAGTTTAGAAAACGCAGTGATTGCACGGTTACATAAAGGAGCAGATCGCTTCGAAGTCCTCGTTGACCCGCATGAGGCAGAGCAGATCATAGAGGGGAAAACAGATAATATCCTCTCAACTTTAGCGATAGATGCGGTGTTTAGTGATTCGAAGAAAGGAACGCATGCCCCGGTAGAGTCTCTTCAGAAACACTTTAACACCACTGACATTTCAACTATTGCCAAGGAGATCATTCAGAAGGGAGAAATCCAGCTGACAACAGAGCAGCGCCGGGAGATGCAGGAGAAGAAAAAGAAACGGATTGTTGATTTAATCGTAAAAAACGCGATGGATCCAAAAACAAAGATGCCCCATCCGAGGACCCGCATCGAGCTTGCTATGGATGAAGCAAAGGTTCATATCGATCCATTTAAATCAGTGAACCAACAGATGAAAACCATCATTGAAGTCCTTAGACCTTTACTTCCGATCTCCATGGAACAGGCACGAATTTCTGTGAAAATCCCACCAGAACATGTAGGGAAAGCGTACGGTGCTGTCCGTAGCTTTGGTACCCTTGAACGGGAGGAATGGCAGTCAGATGGTACATGGATTGGAATCGTGAAATTACCCGCAGGCATGCAAACAGATTTTTATGACAGGCTGAATACATTGACAAAGGGAAACGTTGAAACAAGAATTTTAAAATAGGTGTATGAAATAGGATATTGGATTTTATGTCAAATGAAGGACGTCAAGTAGTCATTCCCGGTCAGATACTCGGTGAAACACCAGCTCTTAGACCAGGTCGTGGCACATTTGTGGAAAATAAAAAAATCCTTGCTGAGCGGCTCGGAGTTCTGAATATTCAAGATAACTTCGTCCATATCATCCCTTTGAGAGGACGATACGACCCAATGGTCGGAGATTTTGTCATCGGTGTCGTTGAAGAAGCATCGACTTCGAATTGGATGGTTGATATCAATGCTCCGTACCCTGCTTTATTGCATGTACATGAGGTTCCCTGGGAGATCGAATTCGCTGATACAGAAAAATATTTAAACACAGGTGATACCATATTGGCGAAAGTTCTCTCCATTGATGAGTCAAAGAAACTACAAATAACACTCAATGACCGCAATTTATTCAAATTGAAAGGCGGTCATCTGATAGAATTTGAACCATCGGTGTACCGTCGCATCATGGGAAAGAAATATTCAATGATTGAGATTATACAAAAATACACCCGTTGTCGTATTAAGGTTGGTAAGAACGGGCGCATATGGATTGATGGAGACGCAGAAGGTATCGAAAAGGTATTATCTGCGATTTCTATGATTGAACGAGAAGCAATAACATTTGGGCTAACAGATAGAATGGAAGAATTCTTGAAAAAAGATGCAAAGGATGTAAGATAATGAAATCAGATATTGAGTTAATAAACAGTGAAGGAAGACGAAATGATGGGCGAGGTCCACATGATTTACGGAAAATTAAAATCGAAGCAGGGGTGCTTCATCGGGCAGACGGATCCTGTTCCTTGGAATGGGGTGGCAACAAGGTTCTTGCTGCGGTCTATGGCCCCCGGGAAGCTGTTCCGCGTCATGTTCAAAATCCGCTCAGAGCGATTGTGCAAGCACGCTATAATATGGCAGCATTCAGTGTCGAGGACCGCAAACGACCTGGTCCAGACCGACGGAGCGTTGAAATTTCAAAGGTGATCTCAGAGGCGTTGGAAAAAGTTATCCTAATAGAACAGTTCCCTCGTGCAAGTATTGATGTGAACATAGAAGTACTTGATGCCGAGGCAGGAACTCGTTGTGCTGGGCTTACCGCTGCTGGTGTCGCATTAGTGGATGCAGGGATCCCTATGCGCGATATTCCTGTCGCTTGTGCCGCTGGGAAAATCGGCGGCAAAGTAGTCTTAGATCTTGGGAAAGAAGAAGATAACTTTGGGGACGCTGATCTTCCCATAGCAATATCACCGAGAACTGGGGAAGTGTTGTTGTTACAAATGGATGGTCATCTGACGGTTGATGAGTTTAACGAAGCCTTTGATCTTGCTGTGAAAGGCTGTCAAACTGTCTCAGAAATCCAGAAGAAAGCGATTATGCAAAAGTATCAATCTGCTGCCGCGGAGGTGCAAGAATGACCATTGTCCCTATTATAAAACGTGATTATATCACAAAGCTTGGTGAGCAAGGTAAGCGTATCGACGGGAGAAGCTTTGACCAGTATCGGAACATCGAAATTGAGACGAATGTCGTCAACAAGGCAGAAGGCTCTGCTCGGGTGAAGATCGGCAATACTCAGGTTCTTTGTGGTATCAAAATGGACATTGGAGAGCCATTCCCAGACACCCCAATAACAGGAGTGATGAGTACTGCTGCAGAGTTCATACCTTTAGCGTCTCCTGATTTTGAGTCTGGTCCGCCTCGGGAGGATGCCATAGAACTTGCACGCGTCGTTGACAGAGGTGTCAGAGAATCCCAGGTTATCCAATTGGAAAAACTCTGTATCACTCCTGGTGAAAAGGTATGGCTGGTGTTCATTGATATTCATATACTGGACTATGATGGTAATCTGTTTGATGCCGCATCTCTTGCTGCGCTTGCTGCGTTATTGACGACGAAGGTTCCCGTTTCTCGATTTTTAAAAGAGTTGAACGAAAATGATAGGAACTCTTGGCAACAGAAACTTCTCGATTTGTATACAATACCCGGAGTCGATGAAGTTCCATTCGGAGCTAGCGACACAAAAAACAATCTACAAGCAATAAACGATTTTCCACTGCCAATGATCGAACCTCCAATCTCTTGTACTGCCGTGAAAATCAATGATTTTGTTTTCTTTGACCCGTGTTTTGATGAGGAAGTCATCGCTGATGCCCGTTTAACAGTCGCAACTGACCATAAAGGTGATATCCGTGCGATGCAGAAAGGGCTTTCAGGGAGTTTTACCAGGGATGAGATACAAAAAGTTATAAAAGGAGCTCTCGATAACGGGCAAGAAATACGCAAGACACTGAATCAAAGTATAGGGAAATAACTATGTCTAAACGAACGAAGAAAGTCGGCACCTCCGGTCGCTTCGCAGAACGATACGGTGTGAAATCGCGAACCATGATCCGGGAGGTCGAAAGCCAACAACGACTCCGTCATGCCTGTCCCCAATGCGGTCAGAAAGCAGTACAACGCAAAAGCACCAGCATCTGGGAATGCTCAAAATGCGGCAATGTCTTTGCTGGTGGTGCGTACATGCCTACGACACCATCTGGTGTAACTGCTGAAAGAATCCTCAAAGGGCTCCCTGTTGAGATGCCTGCTGAGGAGGAATCCAAGTGACCAGGTACAAATGTGGGTTGTGTAAAAAAGCAGTCCAGTTCGATGTGAAGAACATCGGAATGCAATGTCCATACTGCGGAAGCAAGGTGTTCTACAAGGAACGACCAACGGTTGCCAAACGCATCAAAAGCGTATGATAAAGAAGGCGACATTCCTTTTTTCCTTTCCATCTTCTAAGGATGCCTCTGTCATCGCTCAGTCTTTATCTCCAGAGATAAAACATAAGATTCCAAAATCATCTATCACGTTTTTTATTGATGCGAAAAAACTAACGATGATCGTCGAGTCTGAGGATATCAGTTCCCTACGAGCAACATGTAACTCGTATCTCCGTTGGATTCAGACTGCGATGTCCGTTAAACAACTTGTGTAAATCTTAAACCTCGATGGTTTCTGTTCGACCTGGTCCGATAGAGACAAGCCCAATTGGGACGTCTGTTTCATTTTCGATGAATCGCAGATAGGTTTGTGCTTCTTTTGGTAAGTCTGAGACTTTTTTAGACGAAGAATCCATGGTCGTCCAACCTTTGAAGCTCTTATAGATAGGTTTACAAGCTGTGACATCATCAATGCGAGCGGGGAAAAAGTCAATGGTCTCCCCATGGAGTGAATAGGATGTACAGACCTTTATTTCTGATAGTCCATCCAGGACATCAAGTTTTGTAATCGCAAGACTCGTGACACCAGAGATAAGACAGGAATGTTTCACAACCACAAGGTCAAGCCAACCGCAGCGGCGTGGTCTACTCGTGGTCGTTCCAAACTCATGACCGATTTTTTGGAGATGCTCACCGGTTTTGTCAAGTAGCTCGGTGGGGAGCGGTCCTTCACCTACCCGTGTGGTGTACGCTTTGACGATTCCAATGATTTCATCGATGGTTTTAGGACCAATACCTGCACCGATTGTTGATCCTCCTGCTATCGTATGAGATGAGGTCGTATACGGATAGGTGCCAAACTCCACATCCAGCATGGTGCCTTGGGCGCCTTCTAAGAGGATGTTTTTCTTTTTCCGAACCGCTTTGTTCAGCTCGATATGTGTCGTAGTGATATACTGTTCTAATCGTTTCCCAAATGCATTGTAGGTCTCAAGGATTTCTTTTTCATCAAGTTTATTCTTAATACCATAAATATCGATCATCTTCTGTTTCAATGGAAGGATGCGAGCAAGCAGGCGATGTAAGGTGTCTTTATCGATCAAATCTATCGCTCTGATGCCGTTTCGGGCCACCTTATCACTGTAACAAGGTCCAATACCTCGTTTGGTTGTACCAATTTTTTTATCACCTAGAAATTGCTCCTCAGCACCATCTAGGATCTTATGATACGGCATGATGATGTTCGCCCGGTCACTGATGAGCAGCTTTGGTTTTTTCCCTCGTTGAATCAACTCATCGATTTCTTGGAGTAAGATCTCGGGGTCGATGACGACACCATTACCGATGATCCCGGTTTTCCCCTGGATAACACCAGAGGGTACAACATGCAGTTTGTACACCTCATCTCCAACTTTGATGGTATGACCTGCGTTGTTGCCTCCCTGGAATCGTACAACATAATCCGCGTTTTTAGAATAATAGTCAACGACCTTCCCTTTTCCTTCATCGCCCCATTGGGTCCCAATCACTAATGTTACCGACATAAACCTTCCTTTCCTCGGAATAGAAAACAGCTACATAAAGATAGTGACTAGAGTCGGGTCACTGTGATGTCTATTTGAGGGGGTTGCTCTAAATGTCGTTTTACGGCACATACCCCCGCTGCCTTAATCACCGCGTTTTTATATTTCTCTGGGAACTCCCTAGGTACCTGAATGACGATCTGAATGTTCTCGACAAGATGAGTCGTAGGGTTTTTTAGAAAACGTGCGGTCAGTTTCATTTTTTCTGTTGGGATATTATTCTTCTGACAAAAACTCAGTACATAATACCCCGTGCATGTCCCAATCGAGGCGAGGAACAACTCGAAGGGTGAAGGAGCAGACCCTAACCCACCATCAATAAGCGGTTGGTCAGTGACTACGGTCATATCATCATATAATGCCTCGACTTTCTTCCCACCCGGGAAACGAATCTGCATTTCCATATTCATCTTCCTCTCTTTTTATGGTTTTTCCAGATAGAACATCTATGTTGTTTCAGTTATTTGTTCGATCATGGGTAGGAGTTGTTTATCTTTGAATCCTCGTTGCTGAATCGCACTGCTTGGGCAGGCGCTGACACAGGTCCCGCATCCCTGGCACAGCCCCTCGTTCACCTTCGCATGAATCACGGTTTTTTCTTTTTTTGTTTCTTCCACTCGCTCGATCGCATTATACGGACAGACGGAAAGACAAATACTACATCCACTACAGAAATCATCATCGACAAAGGCGACATTAGGTTCAGCCTTCAACGTTGGTTTACACAGTATCGTGGCTGCCCGTGCAGCAGCAGCCTGTGCTTGATATATTGATTCACTGATGAATTTCGGCACATGGCAGTTACCTGCAACAAACACCCCTCGGGTTGAAAAATCAACAGGTCGGAGCTTCACATGGGCTTCAAGGAAAAATCCATCATCGTTCACTGGAACCTTCAGTAACTTCCCGATCTGATGGTTCTCTGGATTTGGTTGTAACCCGGTCGACAAGATCAGATGATCCGCTGGAATCTTCAACAGCTCCCCGATCATCGGCTCATAAACTTTGACGACCAGTCCATTCTTTGCTTCCAGCTCTGGTTTTTTCTCAGGGTCATACTGCAGGAACATCACACCTTTTTCGCGAGCATCCTTATAGAATTTTTCTTTAAACCCGTACGTCATCAGGTCTCGATAGATGAGAAACACCTCCGCTCTTGGGTTGAGTTCCTTGATTTTCAAAGCGTTTTTCACCGCCTGCATACAGCAGATCCTACTGCAGTACGGCCGTTTCTCATCACGGGACTCCACGCATTGTATCATCACGAATGTCTCACCATCATGGATATCCTCTTTTTTCAGGACACTGAGGTCTTTTTCAAGCTCAGATTGTGTCAACACCCGGGAATCCTTGGCGTAGTGATAGGTATGTGGTTTGTACTCATCTGCACCAACCGCGACAATGATCACACCATGGGAATACGATATGGTCCCTGAGGGGGTTTGTATCTCAGATTCATAACTTCCGACATATCCTTTAAGTGATTTCACCTGTGAGGCGGTGTAGACCTTGATGAGGGGATGTTTTGAGGTCTTCTCGATCATCTGTTTCATCAATAGTGGTATATCAATGCCATCGACAGTATAGTATACCTTGTGTAAGTATCCCCCGAGTTTCGACTCTTTTTCTACGAGAAGCGTCTCATATCCTTGTTCAGCAAGGGAGAGCGCTGCAGTCATCCCTGCAATCCCACCGCCAATAATCAATGCTTTCTGGAGAACCGGGATCTCAGCTTCCTGGATTGGCTGTAGAAACCGTGTTTTTGCCACCGTCATCGCAATGAGTTGCTTTGCTTTCTCTGTTGCTTTCTTTGGTTCATCCATATGCACCCAGGAGCATTGCTCCCGGATGTTTGTCATCTCAAGTAGATAGGGATTGAGACCCGCGTCTCGAAGGCTTTTCTGGAAGAGTGGTTCATGTGTCCGAGGGGTACATGCGGCAACTAGGATACGGTTCAGATCATATTTTTTTATCGCATCTACGATCTTCTTCTGGGTATCCTCTGAGCAGGTGTATATGTTTGTCTCGACGAAAGCGACATCCGGTAATGTCCTGACGTACTCAGCGACCGCAGGGACGTCGACGTATCCACCGATGTTGATCCCACAATTACAAAGAAACACCCCGATTCGAGGTTTTTCGGCTTGGATGTTTTTTTCTGCAGGATATTTCTTTTCTTTCACAAGCGTTCCCCGAGAATCTTTCAGTAGTGCGGCTGCGTTTGCTGCAGCAGCGGACGCCTGCATGACTGATTCGGGGATCGCCTGAGGTTCTAAGAAGGAGCCGGCGACGAACACCCCTGGTTTAATCACAACAGGATCATTATGGCTGGTTCGAACATACTTGAACTCATTGGCATCAAACCCAAGGACGTCCATCAGCTCGTTCCGTCGTTCTCCAGCACCGCATAATCCGACTGAAAGAACCACGAGATCATAGGATTCTTGTTTGAAATCTCCTTTGTCATCCTCATACTTTATGATTAGATCCTTTGTTTTTGGATCTTCAGCGATCTCAGAAATCCTCGACCGGATGTAGCGGAGATGATGCTCTTTCTTGGCTCGATTAATGTATTTATCAAAATCCTTGCCATATGATCGGACATCAATGTAGAACACGGTTGGCTCGATATCAGCAGCATGCTCCTTTGCGATGATCGCTTCCTTTGCGGTGTACATACAGCACATCGCAGAGCAATACTCATGGCCCACCGATGCGTCACGGGATCCAACACAATGCACCCAGGCGACCTTCTTCGGATGCTTCTGGTCGCTCGGTCGTAAGATCTTCCCTTGGGTCGGCCCTGATGCGGAAAGAACCCGTTCGAACTCCACACTCGTAAGCACATTCTTGTAGTTCTTATAGCCGAACTCAGGTTTTATCACTGGGTCAAAGGGTGGCGAACCAGCTGCAATGATAACTGCGCCGACATGAAGTGCAATCTTCTCAGGTTTCTGCTCATGGTTGATGGCACCTGACTTGCACTCCTTTACGCAGCGCATGCAATCGATACAACCGCGGTTCTTGCCATCTCCTTCCTTGTCTATCACGTACGCATTTGGGATCGCCTGCGGAAACGGTTTGTAAATGGCTTTGCGTTTCACCAACCCATATTCAAATGTATTAGGGAGAGAAATTGGACAGACCTTTTCACAGCTCCCGCAGGAAGTGCATTTCTCTAGGTCGATATAGCGTGGTTTTTTCAATGCCGTAAGAGTGAAACTTCCGGGGTCACCTTCAAGGTTTTCAACCGTAGTGTTGGTATGTATCTCAATGTTCTGATGACGCGCACAATCCACAAGCTTCGGAGACAAGATACACATGGAACAGTCATTGGTTGGGAACGTCTTGTCTAGCTGTGCCATGACGCCACCAATGGTCGGTGACTTTTCAAGGACATAGACTTTGAATCCCATATCAGCAAGATCGAGGGCTGCTTGTACTCCAGCGATACCACCGCCAACGACAACAACCGCTCCGATCGTCTCAGATTTTTTTGTCATAAGCCTTCTACTTTAATTCTCGGATATATCCTTCTTTGATCGCGATGTTTTTGATCGCATTCATCAGTTTTGGGATCTCAACCCCTTGGGGACATTGGGTGAGACACCGATGATGCGATGAGCAAATCTCAACAAATTTATTGCAGAACACGGGATCCTTCATCCCAAGGAGCACGTTCTTGATCACTTTACGGGGGGAATACAGCGCATCAAGGTCCCGCTCAGGGCACCCTGCAGTGCATGTACCACAGGAGAAACATTCATAGAGGTCTTTACCTTCTTCTGTCTGAGTGATCGTGTATTTGAAGTTCATGTCAAGATACTTCTTTGTCTTCTTGCCTGTTGCATCCTCTATTTGCTCATCTAGGAGTCGGGCGTCCCGTACCGCATTCATGACCTCTTTGACATTGACTTTTTGTGGACATTTCTCAAGACACCGGAAATGAGCACTACAGATCCAGAAAAACTCACTGGAGAGCACCTCTTCCTTTAATCCGAGCAGTGCCTTCCGGATAATCACCCGGGCGTTCCACTCTGGTTTGACATCCATCTCCGGACATCGGGCGGTACAGGCACCACACGCAAAGCATTTCAAGATACCTTCGCCGCCCTCCTCCTTTGCTATCTGGAACTTGAAACCAGGGTCCACCTTGCGGGAGTCAATCACATCCATGTTATTTTTCTCCTACCTCCAAGAACTCGTCTTCTCGATATACGATCATCGGGACCTTCTCTGTTTTGTCTTTTCCTGGATGATAAGTGAATTCCTTCTGAGCGTTCTCTGCTGCAGGGATGAACACCTCCATCAATGGAATCGCATTGGGACACGCCTGTTCACAAAGCCCGCACTCTACACAGGAAAGGATCATATGGTTCATACGACCCAGCTGGAACAACAGTGCGTCACTAGGTAGTTTGAACAAACCTTTGTTCTCCGCCCGTCTGACGAACTTGTACGCCTCAGCGTCAAAGACCGCGGAATCAAACAAGCATTCTTTACAATAACAGATTGGGCAGGCCTGCCGGCAGTTATGGCAATTGACGCATTTATCGAAAAACTCAGCGACCTTCTCGATGCCTTTGGCGCCTTCTTTTTCCTTGAGGAACACCGCCCGTTTCTTGTCTTTCTCCTCACGAGTGTCCTTGACTGCTTTCTCTCGGGCTTTACCTTCTTTTTCATCCTCGAGAGTCATATCTTTTAAAAGCTCTTTTCCAATCTCTGAATGCGCCTCGATGATGAGTTCTTTTTCGATATCAGCACCAAAGAGTCCAAGGACGATATCTGCGTTCGTAGGAACCGGGTCTTTACATACCTTACAGGCCGAACGGAGGTATTGATCCGCGTCATTGGATTTCTTCAGCATTGTTTCGAGCAGGAACTGGGTCGGGGTCTTCTTCTCTGGGAACTCGGCATAGATGTTTATTGGAAACGTGCCTGGGCAGTCGACACCAATAATCACGATATTCGTCAGACTTGCTTGGTTCAACTTCACCAGTTCGATGAGCGCGCGGATCTGACAGGCTCGCAAGACTACTCCGATCGGTTTTGATGGCGGCTGAACTTTGGTTATCTTCGAGATCACCGTTGCTGTCGCGACTGGGAGCACCGGGGCGAAGATGTCCGTATGCAGCTTTCGTTGGTCTGTGATCAACACCGGATACACGACTTTCTTCGAAGGAGTGCTTTGTGGAACAAGTAATGCTTGTATTTTCCCTGATGCGAGAAGATGTTTGAGGAACTCGTTGGTACTACTTATTACATCGTTATCCTTGACTTTGAGCACTTTCTTTATCATTTTTTCTCCTCCATCATACGTTCCAATGTTTCGCAATCGGATTTGGTCCGAGCTTACGTATCGATTCGGTCATCTCTCTCATCGTATCAGCGAACTTCTGCCCTTCTGAAGCTGAGATCCATCGGAGCCACACCCGCTCTTTCTCCAAACCTAAGGTACCAAGGATATTCTCAAGTAACACCATCCGTCGACGAGCCTTATAGTTCCCATCGATGTAATGACAATCACCAGGATGACACCCGCCGACGAACACCCCATCAGCACCCTCAAGCAATGCACGAAGGATGTACATCGAATCAACGGACCCGGAGCACATCACCCGAATGATCCGAACATTCGGCGGGTACTGGATACGGCTAGTTCCTGCGAGGTCGGCTCCCGCGTAACTACACCAGTTGCAGAGAAACCCGACGATCTTTGGTTCGAAATCTTCCTTCTTATGATCCTTTTTTTCATCACTCATCTTCTCTTACTCCAGACACGCATCAATCATGGAAACAATCTGACGTTTCGTAAAAGTGTTCTGCTGTGACGTCCCGCTTGGACAGACGACGGAGCACGCGCCACATCCCTGGCAGAGGATCTCATTGACGATCACGATTTTCTTTTCCTCGTCATAGCTGATCGCATCATATGGGCATGCTTCGACACAGAGCTGGCAGCCTGCGCAGTTCCGGGAGATCACCTTAGCGATGTTCCCGATCGTCTCAAGATACTTCTTTGAAAGTATCGTTGCCGCACGAGCACCAGTAGCTTTTGCCTGCAGGATTGATTCTTCAATGAACCGTGGCGAATGCGCAAGACCACAGAGGAAAATACCATCAGCAGAAAAATCAATGGGACGCAGCTTCACATGCGCCTCTGCATAAAACTCATCTTGGTTGAGTGGGACTTTGAGCAGTTGTGCCAGAGGTTTGTTGTCTTGAGGCATGATCCCGGCACTCAGCACCAATTTATCAGGATGCAGATGCAACTCCCGACCAAGGATTTTCTCCTTAGTTTTTATGAATAACTTTCCATTCTCGATGGATACGTTAGGTTCCTCATCCTCATCAAAGCGGATGAACAAGATACCTTTCTTCCGGGCCCTCTGATAGAGAATGTCTTCCCGGAACCCATACGTGCGGATGTCTCGATACAAGACATAGAGCGCTGCATCGGGATTAATTTCTTTGAATCGTAAAGCGTTCTTCAACGCCTCTGAACAACACACCCGACTACAATACGGATGATCGTCGTTTCGTGAACCAACACATTGGATCATGACGACTTCTTTGAGATCTTTAAGGTATGGTTTTCCCAAGAACAGATCTTTTTCGAACTCTGTCTGTGTCATGACATCATTACTTTTCTTATACTGATATTCCTTGGGCTGATAGGGGATTCCCCCAGTCGCAACGATAATAACCCCGTGTTGAACGACCGTGGGTGTTTTCTCTTTCTTGTGTGATTCAAGAGTCGTGGAGAAATTCCCAACATATCCAGAGACATGATTCACTGTTGTTTCTGTAAATACTTGAATTTGAGGATGACTGCTGACTCGTTCGATGGTTTGCTTCAGCAGGTCCTGTGGTTTTTCCCCATGGAAACCAAGATAGATGTCTTTCAGATGACCACCAAGCTCTCGTTCTTTTTCAACCAAATACACCTGGTATCCTTGGTCCGCGATGGAAAGTGCAGCGTGCATTCCTGCGATTCCCCCGCCGATGACCAATGCACTTGAAAGCACGGGTATCTGCATATGACGAACTGGGTACAGATCCGAGGATTTCGCAACCGCCATACGGACCGCAGTGATTGCTTTTTCTGTCGCACTACCCGGGGCATTCTTATGGACCCATGAGTTCTGATCGCGAAGGTTCGCCATCTCAAACAAATGAGGATTCAATCCAACCTGACGTAAGGTATCTTGAAATAATGGTTCATGCGTACGAGGTGTACAGGAAGCGATGACGACCCTGTTGAGATTGAGCCCTTTAATCTTTTCCTTTATTTTCTCTTGGGAATCCTGTGAGCAGGTGAACAATGTATCATCTGAATAGACGACATAGGGGAGGGTCTTTGCAGCATCGACGACTTTCTTGACATCGACGACCCCAGCGATGTTGATGCCGCAGTGACAGACAAACACACCGATGCGAGGATATTCTGCTTTGACGTCACGTTCAACAGGATATTTTTTTTCTAAGACTTCGGTGCCTCGAGCATCTGCGATGGATTTTGCTGCCTCTGCAGCTGCAGCGGAGGCTTGTGTGACGCTTTCCGGGATGTCTTTTGGTTCTGTCACCGTTCCTGATGCATATATACCTTCACGGGAGGTAGACACGGGGGTGAACACCTCTGTTTCAATGAAACCGTATTCATTCAGATTGACTTCGAGAGCTTTGCTGAGATGACCCAGCGAGGCACAGGGTTGCAGACCGACAGAGAGCACTACCATGTCATAGGTCTCGTTCTGAAGAAGTCCTTTGTCGTCGACATACCGGATGGTTAACTGCTTTGTCTTATGATCCTGCTCGATCTTGGGGATACGACAACGTCGATAGACAACACCATATTCGTCTTTTGCACGAGTGAAATATTTGTCAAAATCCTTTCCGAACGACCGCATATCCATATAGTAGATGTGAGTCTCGACTCCCGATTCGTGTTCCTTTGCTATCACTGCTTCCTTTGTCGCGTACATGCAGCAGACTGATGAGCAGTATTTCCGATCACAGCTTTCATCGCGGGACCCGATACATTGGAGCCACGCGATTTTTTTCAAAGGAGCTCCATCAGAGATGCGTTTGATGTGCCCTTTATATGGTCCTGAGGCGGACAGCATCCGTTCAAACTCGATGCTGGTTAGCACGTTCGGGTACACTTGGTATCCATAGCTGTCTGCTTTTGGAGGGGTGTATTCTGCGAACCCAGGGGAGATGATGACTGCACCGACATCAATGGTCTCCATGGTTTCCTTCATCTGATGGTCGATTGCTCCTGGTCCACAATATAGGACGCATTGCTGACAGTCGCAACATCCAGCGCAATTCAGACACCGTTGTGCATCACGAACGACTTGTTCTTTTGTCAACCCTTGGTCAACCTCAGTAAATGTTTTTACCCGCTCGTCTATAGTGAGTAATACTGGTTGTTCTCGGTTTTGTGGGATTCGGATTGCTTCTTTTGGGATCTGGGCTGTCTTTTGCTCTAGTTTCTCTCGTCCTAAGAGTATATCTTCATTGTTGAAGAATCGGTCAATGGACTCTGCTGCGATATGTCCTGCTCCGATTGCTTCGACCGCTGATGCAGGACCTGTGACAGCGTCACCACCAGCGAAAACACCCTCTTGGGATGTCTGTAATGTGAGAGGATGAGCCTGGATGAATCCTGGCTCGGACACAGCGATATTATTTTCTTCCATCAGCTTTGTATCAAGTTCTTGACCAATGGCGAAGATCGTGTAATCACAGGAGATATCGTACTCTGAATTTGAGAGTTTGACCGGTCGTCGTCTACCTGATGCATCTGGCTCACCAAGCTCCATTTTGACGCACTGCAGGCAGGTGCCCTTCTCACTTTTGTGTAATTTCGTCGGAGCGGTAAGGAACTGGAATTCAACTCCTTCGTCTTTTGCCTGTTGAATCTCTTCGGTATGTGCAGGCATTTCTTTGAGCGATCGTCTGTAAAGGATGGTGACGTTACCGCCTAATCGTCTTGCGGTGCGTGCTGAGTCCATTGCGACATTTCCACCACCGATGACCAAGATGGTCTTTCCTTTGAAATACTCGGGGGAAATCATGTTCCTGTTGAGTTGTTTCAGATATTCTACTCCCTCAAGAATACAGGGTTCTGTCCCGGTGCAATATTCGATGCCTGTCGCTCGGGTCTTATGGGCTCCGATCGCAAGAAGAATCGCTTTGAATCCTTGTTTTTTTAAATCCGCGACTGAAAAATCTCTCCCAAGTTTCTGATTGTTTTTTATCTCGATTTGTGCTTGTTCGCAGAGCGGGTCGATCTCTTTATGCAGGTAATCCTTGGGCAATCGGTAGTCTGGGACCCCGTAGTGAAGCATGCCACCAATGTATTTCTCTGCTTCGAAAATAACCGGTTTGTACCCTTTTTTTGATAGATCGTAGGCGGCGGTAAGTCCGGTAGGACCAGCGCCGACGATAGCGACTTTCTGACCGTTCCCTCGTTTGGATTCTGTTAGCTCTTTGATCTGTTTTTTTTCTACCTTTATTTTATTGTACTCTATCAACAGTTCCGGATGTTCATAGATATAATCAGCGATAAAACGTCTGATATGACAAATAGAGATTGGTTCATCGATATCTTTCCTGTTGCAGTCTGTTTCACAGGGATGATAACAGATACGACCAAGAGATCCAGGGATCGGAATGGTCTCTTTAATGAGTTCGAACGCCTCAGCGAATTTCTCCTGAGCCGCGAGTGCGACGAACCCATGAGCGTTCAATCCAGCAGGACAGGCTATCCTGCAGGGGGATGTTCCTTCGTTTTTCGTTATAGCAAAGATGTTTGGAATCGCCTGTGGGAATGGTTGGTAAATCGCTTTATGCGTCGTAAGCCCTTCATCGAACTCAGAACGCATGGAGACAGGGCAGTGCAGGACGCAATCTCCGCAACCATTACATTTTTCAAGGTCGACAAAACGAGGATATTTTTTTAAAGTGACATGGAAGTTACCGACCTCTCCTGCGATATCGGTGACCTCCGCATTGGTGATAATGTTGATATTCTGATGTCGTCCGGTGTACACGAGTTTTGGTGATAGAATGCACATCGCACAGTCGTTTGTTGGGAAGGTCTTGTCCAGCTGTGTCATTGTACCGCCGATGGATAACCCACGGTCGACGATGTATACCTTGAATCCCGCATCGGCTAGATCGAGGGATGATTGGATGCCAGAGATACCTCCACCGATGACCAGGACGGATCCATGTTTATGTGCAGAGGTTGTCTGATTTTTTTTCTCTTTAGTCATGTTCGTGAAACTCACATGATGTCGTCTACCATATTGAGAAGTTGTTTCTTTGTGAAATTCTTATGAATCGATGCGTTACTGGGGCAAGCGGCGATGCAGCCGCCGCATCCTGCGCAGAGTGCATCGTTGACTTCAGCGATTCGTTTTCGCTCATTCAGCGTCCGTGCCTCATAGGGACAGACTTCGACGCAAATACCGCACCCGGTGCAGATGTCTTCATCGACCATTGCTATTAAGGGATCTATCTCTAGTTCGTCTTGAGATAGGATGGTCGCTGCTCGTGATGCAGCAGCGCTTGCTTGGGAGACGGTGTCTTGGATATCTTTTGGTGCTTGGCAGCATCCGGCGATGAAAATCCCATTGACGAATGTATCGACCGGTCGGAGTTTTGGATGCGCTTCAAGGAAGAATCCGTCTCCACTTAATGTGAGATGAAGGAGTCGTGCGAACTCAGTCGCATCCAGTCTAGGCATCATTGCTGGGACTAGAACGACCATGTCGGTTTTAATTTCAAATAACTTACTTGTCGTTGTATCAAAAATATCGATCTTGAGATGGTCCGTCATGGGTCGTACCTCTGAGGGACGGCCACGGAACATGTTAGAATGCAGACCGCGTACCTTTCGATAGAATTCCTCATATCCCTTTCCAAAGGAACGCAGGTCGTTGTAACAGACGTTGATCTCAACATCCTCCCCCAGTTTCTCTCTGAGGAGGTAGACTTGTTTTAATGCGGTCATACATCCGATGCGGCAGCACCAGGTGCATTGGGTCTCATCGCGAGAGCCGACACAGAGGATGAAGGTAACGCTCTTTGGTTTCTGCTGGTCTGATGGCCGCAGAATCTCTCCTTTGGTTGGTCCAGAGGAGCTGATGAGTCGTTCCAATTCTAGGGTAGTGATGACATCTGGTGACTGGTCGTATCCATATTCATACACGAGGGTGGGATCCATAACATCGTATCCTGTCGCAACAACGATCGCACCGACTTTGCGTTCGATGATTTCTTCTTTTTGATCAAAAGTAATTGCATTTTGTGCGCAGGCTTTCTTGCAGAGCGGTTCGTCTCCGCATTTCCCTTTTGTTAAAAACAAGCATTTCTTGTCATCAATGACATATTTCAAAGGTACTGCTTGAGGAAACGGCATATATGCGGCTCCCCGCTTCCCCATCCCTTGATTAAATTCACTGACGAGGCGGTCTTTGAGGCGACAGGCGGTGGCACAGTCACCACATCCAGTACATTTGTCAACATCAACATAGCGTGGTTTCTTTCTTATTTTCACCGTGTAGTTCCCGATGCTGCCTTCAATACTTGCGATCTCAGCATAACTCAATAGTTCGATGTTCTCATGATTGGCGACTTCCATCATTTTAGGAGTAAGGATACAAGAGGAGCAGTCAAGGGTCGGGAATGTCTTGTCTAGCTGTGCCATATGCCCCCCGATGCTTGGATCTCGTTCCACGAGATGGACTTTGAATCCGTCGTTGGCAAGATCCAGCGATGTCTGAATCCCTGCGATACCCCCTCCTATGACGAGTGCCTCGGGGATTACTTTTAATGTGGATGGTTTCAATGGCTCCAGTGAAAGTGCTTTGGATACGGCGCTACGAACAAGATATTTCGCTTTCTCTGTCGCTTGCTCTTTATTGCTATGTGCCCAGGAGCACTGTTCGCGGATATTCGAAATCTCTACTCGATATGGATTTACGCCTCCATCATTTGCGACACGCCGGAAGGTATGCTCATGCATCCGTGGTGAACAGGAAGCGATGACTACGCCGTCTAGCTTAAATTCCTTAATCGTGTCTTTGATGAGAGTCGCGCCAACGTCAGAACACATGTATTTGTATTCCTTTGCGACAATGACACCATTGAGATGACTGGCGTACTCGGTGAGTGCTTTGACATCGACGTTTTGTGCGATGTTAATTCCACAATGACAGACAAACACACCGATGCGCCGCATTACTTCACAGCCTCCAATTGGAGTTTCTCGACAGGGCTCAGATTCAGCTCCAATCCGAGTTTCTCTGAAGATATTCCCAATGCGACACCGAGCAACTGAGTGAGGTAGATGACAGGGACTTCAAGTTTTGCAGCAACCGTCTCCCCTGCCTTGGCTTGTCTGGAGTCGAACATCTTATGACACCAGGGGCAGACATCAACGAGTCCTTGGATTCCTTGTTCTTGAATTGCTTGGAGTTTTTGTCCTGTCTTTGTCAGTGCAGATTCTGGGAGGTTTGCAAGCAAGGGCGCTCCACAGCAATCAAGTTTCTGAGGATAGTTCACTGGTTCAGCACCGAGTGCTTTGAGTATTGTTTCTATCTTCTGAGGGTTTTCTGGGTCATCCGGTCGACCAATCTCACTAGGACGCAGGAGATGACATCCATAATGTGCAGCGATTTTTACTCCCTGCAATGGTTTTTTGACATGTTCCTTAATCTTTTGGACTCCAATTTCATCATATAAGAGGTCGACAGTATGGACAATATGCCTTTTCTCTGTGTAGGTGAGATCCTCTGCAGCAAGCATGCCGTTGATTCGTTCCTTCATCGCAGGGTTTTTTTCGAGGACATGCTGACATTCCGTCAGCGCGAGATGACACATCGCGCAGGGAACAAAGATGTCAAGGTGGTGTTTCTCAGCGATGGCAAGGTTCCGTGCAGAGAGATACAAGGTGAGCAGTTGATTGACGCTTTTCATAGGTTCTCCGCAGCAGGAAAATCCTTCCACGTTGACAAGTTCCACTCCTAACAAGGGGAGTGTTTCTCTGATTGATAGTTCATAGGCGTATTGCTCTGTGGGCATCAGACAACCGGGAAATAACGCGTATTTCTTGTTCATTGTGCTTATACCTTTTCCATTGCGATTTTCATGATTCCAGCTTGGAACTTCGCGGCATCAGTTGGTTTTGAGAGAGGGGGAAGTCCAAGGTCGTCTCTTTTCACTGTTTTATTTGTTCTGGTCGTGGTTTGTTGAATGTCTTGAATTAAACCTATTGAGAGTATTGATTGAAGCATCGCTGTGTATTTTCCGGGGATTTGTTTCCCACTGGCTACTGCCATATTTTTCAAGGCAAATAAAATCTCGACAGGAGCGACACGTTGTGGACAGCGCTCTCGACATTTCAGGCAGGTCATGCAGGTCCAGATGACATCCGCGTTGACCAGTTCGTTGAGTAATCCTCTTTTGAGAAGGGCGACGATTTTGTGCGGTTCAAGCTCAAGGAGTTTGTGTGCCTCACAGCCACTGGTGCATTTTGCGCATTGAAAGCAATAATCTGAGATTTCGTCTTGGAGTTTTTTGAGCCGATCGTTCAGCTCTTTTCGTAGCTCAGATTGCGGCTCCCCCATAGAAGTCAAGTCGATGATGCTCATTTCTTTTTCACTCTATATATTAAATTAACAATTGTTAACTATATATACTTTTCCGACTTCTTTTCAGAGAGTTTATCCGAATACTATATTTAAAACTATCAATAATTTCATCAAACATTTCTCCTCATCGCAAATGCTGTGCTTTAATAAAGCAATAAGAGATATCCCTGCCGTGGGGGTTTGTTATGAAACAAATCAATGAAAAACAACTTCTAGAAAAAGCAAATAAGCCAGCAAAAGACGCAATGCGACTCCATCCGTTCTATCATGGTAAAATCGAAGTAATCCCAAAATGCCGAATAAAAGATTTCCAGGACTTTGCAATCTGGTACACCCCCGGTGTCGCAGAACCATGTAAAGAAATCCAAAAACATCCACTCAAAGTCTACGATTATACAAACAAGTGGAATACTGTCGCCGTCATCAGTGACTGCACCCGCGTGCTCGGCCTTGGTGACATAGGACCCGAAGCAGGACTCCCCGTCATGGAAGGAAAATCACTCCTGTTCAAATACCTAGGAGGCGTTGATGCATACCCGATTTGTCTGGATACAAAAGATCCAGAGGAAATCATCAAAGCGGTCAAATGGCTCAAACCAAGCTTCGGCGGTATTAACCTGGAGGATATCGAAAAACCAAAATGCTTCTACATCCTCAACAGACTCAGAAAAGAAATGGATATACCGGTCTGGCATGACGACCAGCAAGGAACAGCAACTATTGTCACAGCAGGAGCGATAAACGCGTTAAAAATCGTCGGAAAACCACTAGACCAAGCTGTTGTCTCCATGATCGGAGCCGGGGCAGCTAATATCGCAATTGCACGTGTGCTCATCATCGCAGGAATTCTACAAAAAAACATCATCATGGCAGACAGCAAAGGCATCCTGCATACCTCTCGAGAGGATCTTGAAAAAGAAAAAGATAAAAACCCAGAAAAATGGCAGATGTGCCTTAAATCAAACTCAGAAGGTCGGATAGGAACCCTCGCAGATGCAATAAAAAATACAGATATCTGCATTGCGGCAAGTAAACCTGGCCCTGGAACAATAAAAAAAGAATGGATCTCTACAATGGCAGAGGATTCCATTGTCTTTGCAACGGCAAACCCTACCCCTGAGATCTGGCCCTGGGAAGCAGAAGAAGCTGGGGCAAGGATCATCGCGACAGGACGATCAGATTTCCCAAACCAAATCAACAATTCTCTAGGATTTCCCGGAATCTTCCGAGGAACACTCGATGTCCGGGCTGAAACCATCACTGATGAGATGTGCATCGCAGCTGCATATGAACTGGCAAAAACCGCAGAGGACACCGGCCTGAGTGACACGTTCATTGTTCCCACCATGGACTCCTGGGAAGTCTTCCCTCGCGAGGCGGTCGCCGTGGGTCTTAAAGCGATTTCCCAAGGGATCGCCCGAATAAAACCAACCCGTCAAGACCTCTATGACCAAGCAATGTCCCTGATCAAAAAATCCCGGGATATCACACAATCACTCATGAAACAAGGTTTCATCACCCAAGCCCCTGAATAAACACCATCTGGGATTCAAAATAAGAAATCAAAAACCTTAAATCAAAATATCCGTTCACCGTCCTCGAGCCTACCTGATTATCGGAAGGTTAATCACTTAGACGAAAAAAGGTGTCTGAGATGAAACAAATTGTGAAAACCATTACAAAAAAAGATTTTTCGACCTTTGTAAACACCCTCATAAAAGACGGCTCATACGACGTCGTCGGCGTACAAGCAAAAGGAAAATGCTACGTCTTCGACACACTCTCATCAGCTGAAGAGCTCCGACTGAATTATGATGTAACGATTCTCCCACCAAAGAAGTATTTCCTCCCGCAATATGAAATGCTATTGAAATTTTCTTTACAAAAACCATACGAAGCAAAAGAAACCATCACCGATTCACCCCGGATAATCATCGGGGTCCATCCATATGATATCATCGCCCTCGAACAAACAGACCGACATTACTTTGATCAACAACAAGATAATTTCTACAAAAAACGTCGAGAAAACACGCTCATCATCGGTGTCGATATACAAAACGTCTCGGAACGGTCCTTTGCAGCAAGCATGAACACAAACACCACAGAAACAGGCTTCGATTTATTGCTTACCGATATCGGGACAAGCTATGCAGTGACCATCGGCTCAGAAAAAGGGGAGAAACTACTGAAAAAATACGCAACAGTAAAAGACGCATCGTCTACGGACCTTACCAAGATAAAAACAGCTCGCAATGCTGTACTAAAAAAATACAAACAAAAAATGAAGATTGAAAAAAAAGATTGGTCATCACTGCTTGTCGCCAACTACGAACATGCGATATGGGAGGAACATGCTGACGTCTGCATGGAATGCAGTTCCTGTACGATGGTCTGTCCAACCTGTTTTTGTTATGATGTAAAAGAAGACGTCTCTTTGAATTTAAAACAAGGAAACCGTACCCGAACATGGGATGGTTGCATGCTGAAGGATTTCACCAAAGTGGGAAGTGGAGAAGTCTTCCGAGATGAAGTAAAAGAGCGATATCGCCATCGATTCTTCCGTAAAGGCAATTACTTACCCGCGCGCTATGGATTTATTGCCTGTGTCGGATGCGGACGATGTGGAAGCGCCTGTCTACCTGATATCGCTGACCCCTGTAACCTTATCAATGAACTCGCGCATTTTTCATCAGAGAATGACCCTGGAAAATATTTCATAAAAGAAGAAAATGAGGTACTAGAAAAAGGCATCATTCATCTCCCACGAAGTGCAACAATAAAAAAAATAACACATTTTAATGAACTTGATAGTCTCTTCGAAATCGAACTTGATGATAAAAAACCGTTAGGACATAAACCAGGTCAGTTCGTNGAGATATCCGTATTTGGATATGGTGAAGCACCTTTTGGTATCTCTACCCCGCCCGGAAACACACCAATTTTTGAAATCATGGTTCGACAAGTAGGAAACGTGACAAAAAAATTATGCTCCCTTCAACCTGGTGATAAAATTGGTATTCGTGGGCCATTGGGAAACGGGTTTGATACGAAATCATTTGAGGGAAAAACACTCCTTTTCACATCTGGTGGGACCGGTATGGTGCCGATGCGTTCTATAATTAACCACGTGTTAAATCCAAAAGAACGAAATAAATTCAAGGATATCATCATTCTGTATGGTGCGAAACGTCCAAAGGAAATAACATTCATGGATGACGTTGACCGCTGGAAAAAAATACATGACGTTCAGTGTGAACTCACCGTCGATCGATGTGAACCAAGCGAATGCTGGGGAGGATGCACTGGTCTAATCACCACATTATTCCCAAAAATACAGGCAGATAAACTGGATTCGAAAAACACCATATCGATCGTCATCGGGCCACCAGTGATGTATAAATTTGTCATTAAATGTCTACAAACACTCGGTATTCCCGACGATAACATCTACGTTTCTCTTGAGCGACGTATGAAATGTGGTGTCGCAAAATGTGGACATTGTCAGATAAATGGAGTATATGTCTGTAAAGAGGGTCCTGTCTTTAATTATGCGCAACTCAAACAACTTCCGGAGGCATTTTAAATGAAACAAAAACCACGGGTCGCTGTCTTTGATTTTGCGGATTGCGAAGGCTGTGAACTTGAGATAGCGGATTTGGAAGAAGAAGTCCTTGATCTTCTTGAAATCGCTGACGTCGTCTCATTCCGTGAGGTGATGAAAGAACATTCAGATGATTATGATATCGCAATCGTCGAAGGATCCATCATGAGGCCGATGGATGAGAAACGATTACGCAGCATTCGAAACCATGCAAAGATCCTCGTCGCGCTTGGTGCCTGTGCAACCATGGGCGGGGTGAATAAGATTAGGAATCAATGGATGCCTGATGAGGTCATAAAAGAGGTGTATGGAGACACGAACCTTAAAGGAAATGAACTTTTTGATGTGTTCCAGACAAAAGCACTCAACGAGGTTGTCCCAGTTGATTATTATGTCCATGGTTGTCCAATAGACCGAGATGAATTCAAATCAGTCATCACCGCAATTGCTCTTGGGAAAAAACCAGATATCCCTCGTTATCCTGTCTGCGTGGAATGCAAGAAGAACGAGAATATCTGTCAGTTTGAACTAGGCTCTTTCTGTCTGGGTCCAATTACTCGAGCTGGATGTAAAGCGATATGTCCCACCCATAATAGCCCGTGTGAGGGATGCAGAGGCCTGATTAAGAAAGCAGAGACGGATTGCGTGAAAGAAGTATTGGAACGATACAAGCTTTCCTATGAGGATATACGACGACGATGCACCATGTATAATTACGGACGAAAGGAGTGTAGTTACGATGAGTAAAGATTTTTCTGTTCATGTTGAACATGTTACTCGTGTTGAAGGTCATGGGAACATCATTCTTGATGTGAAAAATGGTAAGATTGAAAAACTGCAATGGAGTATTGTCGAAGCACCAAGATTTTTTGAAGCCATGCTCCGTGGACAGCATTACAACGAACTTCGTCCAATCACCTCAAGGATCTGTGGGATTTGCTCGATAGGTCATTCCCTTGCCTCTCTAAAAGCGACCGAGGATGCATTGGGAATCAAGATCACAAACCAAACAACAACACTCCGACGGTTAGCGATCCATGCAGAGAATATGCAAAGTCATATCCTTCATATCGGATACCTCGTTGCACCCGATCTTGTCGGTGCTGGGAGTGTGTTTTCTATGCTTGGGAAACATAAGGATACTGTCCTGAAAATTGTCAAGTTACATCGGTTAGCAAATGAGATGTCAGATTTAATTTGTGGTCGGACCATCCATCCGATTCGCTTGATTGTTGGAGGGTTCTCTCTTATCCCAACTGAGAAACAATTGATCGAATTAAAAAAGAGATTGCTTGAAGCACAGGAACTGACGGAGGAACTAGCTCCTATCATACAAAGTGTTGCGGGTGCTCTTCCTTCATTTAGCCGTGAAACCGAATATATCGGTTTAACCTCTAATGAAGAATATGCTTTATACCAAGGAGACATCGCTTCGACAGATACCGGAAGACATCCCGCGCATCGGGAGTATAAAGAAATCATGCAAGAATATATCGTACCGCATTCAACAGCGAAGTACGCGAAACATGCAAGGGAATCATATATGGTTGGAGCATTAGCCCGGTTCAATCTGAACAGTAAACAGCTTCATCCGGTGGCGCAAGAAGTTGCTAATCTCTTCAAACTCAAAGCCATCAACTATAACCCATACATGAATACCATCGCCCAGCTAGTGGAATTCTCTCATAGCATTCAGGACTCCATTTATTTAATTGATACACTTGTTGATCAGGGTATTAAACAAGAAAAACCAGTCAAACCAATGAAAAAAGCAGGTCGAGGTGTCGGGATCGTTGATGTACCTCGAGGGATCCTTGTGCATGATTACACACTGAACTCAAAAGGATATTGCACAAAAGCAAACTGTATTATACCAACAAATCAGAACCATGCGAATATACAGAAAGATATGGAAAAACTCGTCCCTGAGATCATTAATAGACCACAGAAAGAAATTGAATTAACATTGGAAATGCTCGTACGAGCGTATGATCCCTGCATTTCCTGTTCAACCCATTATCTTGATGTGTCCTTCAAATAATTTCGTTTGTCGTATGAAGAAAAAAATCGCTATCATTGGACTTGGAAATCCTCTGAGAGGAGATGATGGGGTCGGTCTTCTTTTACTTCAATACTTACAGCAGAATAAAAAGGAGTTACCCCAAACAATCGATTTCATTGATGGCGGTACCAGTGGCATGAACCTTCTCCATATCCTTGAACAGTATGATACCGTTCTGCTTCTTGATGCAGTTGACTTTAAAGGAACATCTGGTGAAATAAAAAAATTTTCCATGGACGAAATAAATAATCAAAAGATACGATTATCCCTTTCAACTCACGAACCTGATTTTCTTACGGTTTTTTCTTTTTTAAAAGAACTGAATAAGGCACCAACTCATCTTGTGATTTTCGGCGTCCAACCAAAGGATACTTCGTACGGAATGAGATTATCAAAAGAGGTAAAGTGCGTCCTTCCAAAGCTACAGAAACAAGTCCTCAAAGAAATTCAATTGATGATCTAGTGATGATCGTTACTTATTTTTTTTCTGTTATTGAGTCTTGAAGCTCTTGCGGGGTTGACTCTTTTGGAGTATCCTTATATTTTTTCCAGATTTTGGCGATGATAATAGTGATAGTTATATCAATACCGATTAGTAAAAGTAAAAACAAAAGATTGTTACCCTGAAGTAATTGATAATCGATAATCATTATAATTCCAAATGAAAAAAGGAAAATCCCTGGAAATAGTTTTAAGATACGGCCCTGCCACTCACTAAGTTTTTTAATCCCTAGCGAGTAGGTTGATAGGATGAGAATTATGAAAAGTGGTATAACATAGACAATAGTGTATAGAAGAATATATGAATAATATGTCAGTGTTGGGAGATTTTCAATTGCAAGTCTATTGGTAAAATACAAAGGAAACCCAAAGGTGCAAAGGAGTTCGAAAAAATTAACGGAGATGGCGATAAAGATCGTTCCACCCAACATAACGAGGAGGGAGGGCGATTTGACTAGTTTTCTCATCCTTTTAAAGGTCACTTCTCGTTTATTTTCTGGAATGCCTAAGCTAAAACCTTGTTTAAAATAAAAGAAATCTTTTATGTTTAAGATGCCAATAATGCAAGCGACGATTCCAACGATAATGGATGTAATGTTGATATAGAGTTTCGTGAAGAAAAAAGAGTTAAATAACAATAACATGAAGAGAGCATAAAATAACCCTGAGAAAAAAATGAAAATACTACCGACAATCAGCATTTTTTTTCTCGACTGTAGATATAGGAGCATGCTCAGAAGGACCATTAAGATAAAAAACGCACACGGGTTAAAACTATCCAAGGCACCTAACGTTATTGTAAGAAATGGTAAGGTGAGCTGAGAAAGATTGATTTTTCCAAAAAACGGGATATCAGTGATATTTGGATCATAAAATACACTGGGGGGAAGATTCGTTATTGCTTCATCAATCGAAAGGATAAGAGTATCATAGGTGATATTCAGTTTTGGTATCTTTGTGAGATTATTGATGATAACCGAGGGATAACTTAATCCCCGCATTCTCATTTCGTCTCTATTGGTGGTATTGGATGTTATTTCTTTTTTGAAAAAAACTACTTTATCAGAGTTGTTCTCTTCATAATGAAGGATGACTTGGTCCATGATTTCGTTTGCTTGTTTGCACGATCCACAGGTTTCTGAGTAGTAAAAATCCACAATCACTTTATTTTCAGCGACAACCGATGTAGTTAGAAGTGTTACTAGACAAATAATAAATCCGAATATTACAAGTCGATTCATTTTCATCTAATCTATCCGCCAGAGACTACCGGTGGNGNGAGGGTAATCTCGTCGTTCTGAGTTACTGTCATATCATATGAAGAAAACATTTTATTTTTTGTGNCCATCATCCTATTTTTATCGTTTTGTGCTGCAGGATATAGTTTTACGAATGCATTTATGACGTCTTGGATTGTGTTACCATCTGTGATATCAATTTGAATGGTTTCTTTACCTGCAATGTCTTTGTAACGTCCATATACTTTTACTGATATTTTCATAGAGTTCTTCCTTCTATCAGATTAATTATTTTCCGCATATTGGACAGTTTGGATTTCTTTGAATATCAAGTTTGTCAAAACATTGGTTCCAGACATCGTAAATGAGTAACCCTGCTGGTTGTTTTCCAAGGAGTACCTTTATCGTCTCATTGCATTGGATAGNTGCGATCGTTGCAGGGAGGCTACCAAGAACTGGTATTTCCTTACTTTTTGGAATCGNGATGTTTTGGGTGATGCAATGGAAACAGGCTGTCTTTTTTGGTAATATCGCCATCACCATCCCCACAGTTTCGTAGACTCCGGCATACACCCAGGGGATGTTCTGTTGTATCGCTATCGTATTGATTAGCAATCGAAGAGGAATGTTATCAGTTCCATCGACTATCACATCAGCATGAATGAGAAGCGAGTCAATGTTTTTTGAGCTTATTTTTTTGTTGATTGCTTTTACCTGTACGTCCGTATTGACTGACTGAAGTCTTTCTTTTAGAACAATGGCTTTGTATTTCCCGATATCTTTCTCTGAAAACACTGATGTTCGATGGAGGTTGGTTCTGTCGATGGTGTCGTAATCTATGATATCAATACTACCAATTCCCATTCGTATGAGGATGTTGGCGCTATTGCTACCTAATCCACCACCACCGATGAGAACCGCATGTTTTGATGCGAGTTGCTTTTGACCTTTTAAACCGAATTGTTTAACCAGGATTTGTCTTCTGTATCGATCCTTCCCCATATTTCCACCTCTCATCTTCACGATGGTTCTATGTGGAAAAATAAAAATGGATTATAAATAGGTTGTCCAAGGTAATCGGATGACTGATTTGTTTGTTATGGACGTATCAATCCTGATTTATTCCACTAATTCTCCGGTTGTCTGATCAATGTAGAACGCGAAATGTTGACCAATATATTGGATGGCTCCGACCATATGTGGTTGCCAATGCGCTACTGTTGTGATAACCATAATGTTATCATCAGAGATGTCCGCGAACGTTAAGTTCCCGTGCTTTGCTGCACCATCCCATGTCATTGAGTACGTGCGCGATTTCTGTGGTCCAAGGAATACTATTTTTTTAATAGCATAATCGAGGAACCCGAAGTGATAGGGATCTCCGTCATTGTTGATCCAACGTGATACTTTCTCTGTGACATATGATCTGACATATCCGAAATATGGTTTTGAACCAGTGTTTTTGACCGTGATTGTGATATCGAGCGTTGCGTCATTGTGACCAACGACACTGGTGTTAAGTTCGATAGGATGGACGGTTCGACTACCTGCTCCAACAAGGTAAGGCGTGTAGAGTAGTTCGGTTTGACCAGGTGTCGTTCCAGAACCTACTGTTTGATTAAACCCTCCGTCAAAGAAAATCGTAGGAATTGCCTTTCCACGGTAATGACCCCCGAAACGATCTTGTGCAACAGAGTTTTGATCAATCACTAATGCAACGAAATAAAAAGGGTATTCTCCACTTTGATATAAGGAGTATAATGCTTCAGCAGCGTTTGGACAGTTCGGGCACCAGGTCGTCGTTCCTTCTTCGATGAAAACCGCGTGGGTAAACGCCGATGTTGTACTTGTTTGGGTCGTCTTTGTCTCAATGGTATTAGAATCAGTTATTGTCGAAGCTGCTACAAACGGTGATATAAAAAGCACCACCGCTACGGCAAAAATTACTATCTTTTTCATATTATTCCCCATTTATTTTACTAATATATGCAGGTTCCCTATTTAAATATTTACTGGATAGGTTTTTTCATGATTTCCTTTGCGGGAATCCCACCATACATTTTCCCTTTTGTAAGCCTTTGACCTTTTGTCACAAGTGCACCTGCGGCAACAACGACATCATCTTCTAGTACTGCTCCGGGCATTATAATAGCACCTGCACCTATGACACAATTATTTCCAATTCGTATTGTATCCATATAGATCGTCTCATGTTGCATATTATGGATATGGGCATAAATGATTGCATATTCTCCCATGGTGACATTATCTCCAAACTCTGTCAAACAGGGATCTTTGATGACCCCCCCAACAAGGGAATTTTTACCTATTTTCATTCCAAGAAGTCTCAAATACGTTTGTTTTATTCGACCAAGTGGAAAAATCTCTAGTAGTTTTCGAAACGGGGTATATAGTACGCAGATGAGCGTCCAGTTAAAGGTATTTTTATTTCTATAAGAGTATTCATGTGTTCCAGGTTCGTACGTGATATTAAAAATTTTTACAATACCACCAGTGATATATAATTCAAAGATGAATAATAGAACTAATCCGCAGAAGAAAACAAAGGGGAGAAAAATAAAATACCAGTCATTAGTAAACCAAAAAAAATTGAGATAACGTTGAAGAATAAAAAAAACCACAACAACTGGAATACTTCCAATGATAAGAATTATTGAGGGGATAATCGAGAAGAAGTACGACCATACTGGTCTTGTTATTTTTTTCTGTTTATATTCTTGTTCGGACATAGGGATGTCAATACTTTCAGAGACTAATAAATGTAATGATTCATCGCTTTTTTCCACTTTGACATTCTGCCACCTCAGCTTTATATAATATTTTCACACCAACAAACTAGAGGCGAAAATTGAGATGCCTAAGAAACAAAATAAAAAACAAATAAGGACAAAAAAAAACACTATGGAAAAATCAGGTTTTACTGAGAAACGACAGAGACATTACGCCTTTGGTTTTCTTGTTGGTGAATATTAAAACGGAGGATGTTACTCCGATATTTCTCCATATTCATTCAAAGCGAGATTCATGTAATCGATATACTCATAGGGATCTTCTGATTGTTTGAATGATTCTATTGCTTGTTTTTGGTCTACAACTGCTGATCGGAAATGATTGAGGTTTTCTTCAGAGAGGTTTTTACCAAGATATTGTTGATAGAAAGAAAAAACTGTTTCTGTAACGTTGATTGTTGTAAATGCAGTAGTGGTGTTGGTGAAAAGGGCTTTTTCTGGGAACATATTCAATTTACTTCCTTCTTTAAGATCCTTATAATAGGGTTTTACCGCATTGTCATCAATCCAAAACCATTGTTCTACCCCGGTCATTTTTGAGAAGATAAAATCGTGTCCAGTAGTGTTTTCATCTTCTAAGGAGCATATTCGCATGACAATCTGGTTTTTTGGTTCATAGGGTGTTTCAGCATTATGAACTTCGGAGAGGATCCAGCCATAGTTTGGACAGTAGTACTCGACCATGAAATGCATTTGATACCAAAAGGGATAGCTCCGTGTGACCATTACCACACGGGCAGGGACGTTGTTTATCCTAAAAAGAGCGCAACTCAGATGGGATCGTCCAGGGCAATCTCCATTTCTGAATAAGGTCGTAAGCGCGTCCTGTCCTTTTAGCGTACCAAGGGCGAGTTGCAGGGAATAAAACGGTAATTTATGATATTTTACATAGAAGGCGATTTTGTGTGCGAGAACAAAAAGATTGGTTGTGAATCCTTTCACCTCGTATGCTTTGATTTTTAGTAGGATGCTATTTGTTTGGACCATATCGCTTGATGACAACCAGTATTTTGTTTCTTCTGGAAGCTCACATTTTTTTGGGATCTTCGCATATTCAGGTAGGTCACTGTAGTTATTATTTATAACCAGTACCCAGCAGAAAAAATGGAGAAAAACCATATCTCCTTTTTGCATTGATCCTAATGTGAAATTGATCACGTTGTTTGGTTCGAGGGAATCCTTCTGTATTTCATAGTTGAGAACATCAGCGGTGGAATCATTCAGTATCTCAAGCATGATGGGAACTTGATAATTGTAATCGGGGGGAAACGAATATCGTATATGAAAGCTTGTTACGTCCTTTGTTGCATTGACATATAAGAAATGTTCCCCCCGCAGGAGATTAAGTTCCTGTAATGTGTCTGTTTTATCCTGGACAGTCTGTTTAGCAGTAACATAGGGTGATATTGAGAGAAAACTAAGTTGAACTATTAGGCCTAGCGCTAGTAATTCCTTTAAGAGATTTCTATATAATGTTTTTTTCATATATCTATTAAAATATTACCTTTATAAACTATTTATAACTTTTGTAGAGGTAATCATATAGAAGAAATGCCTGGATGACTCTAAGATTAGATAAAAATCTATTGTTTCTCTGCAATAATCATAAATTTCCATTCGTTTTTCTTTCCTTCTTTCTCAAGGATTGTGAAACCTGCATTTTTAAAAAACATCTCGACTTCCTCCTGAGTATGTGCTAATGCATAGGCATCGATATGATATTTTGTAACGTCTCGACCTGCAAGCTTGGATAGCATACCGATCTTGATACCAAAGAGTCTCCATCTAGGGAAATTACGGTTGAGCGCTTCGAAAATCACTTTTCCTTTTGGTTTTAACACACGGTTCATCTCTAAGAAACTTTGCTGTGGTTGTTTCCAGTATGGGAGACTAAATCGACTTACGATCGTATCGATGCTCTTATCTTTCAAGGGGATTTTCTCTGAGATTGCAAGAACAGCTTCGAATTCTTGGACAGATGATGTATCTATATTTTCTTTTGCTAACGTCAGCATCTTTATCAGGGGATCAATTCCAATGACTGTTGCATCTGGGAATTGCTTTAAAATTTCAACAGAGAGTAACCCCGGCCCGCAGCCTAGGTCAAGAATGTTCGGATGAGGTGTTAGGGTATGTTTCTTCACCAATTTTGAAAGAGCGATGTAAAGATCAGTGAATTTTTTCATATATACTGTAAATTCGGTAGCGGTCTTGTCATCAACCAAAAGATCACCATTATTGTTTGTCTGAAACCCCTACTCAGAAATAATGTTTTTGTTTTTAAAAATCATTCGAAATGTCGAATGTTTTTGCCTGTGACGATCAGTTTTTTTGATTCTAGTTCATGATAGTTAGTAATCGTTGCAAATGAGTCAAGAGTAATGATCGTATTCGGATCATGGGTAATGTATGAGATGCCAGAAAGCGAGGATGCAAGAGAAGCGTTACTGCCATCATCGGTGAACAAACGGAGATGAAATGCGCTTTCTACCCCAAAATTCTGATTAATATCGGTCACAACAGACGGTGTGCAACAGGCGCATTCTATTGGAATCCAGCCATTGAGAAGCCCGGGTTGTCCGACGAATACCTCGGTCCATGCATGTGGTGTTGCTATGACTGATTCGTTCATACCCTCAGTTATCAAGTATCCGCGGATGAATCTTGCAGGAATGTCAAGTGCCCGACAAAGCGAGATATAGAGAAATGAGATATCGTCGCAATCCCCTTGTTTATTCGTCAAGGTCACTAGAGCTGATCGGACGACTCGTTCATCAGGATGGATTTGATAGGTGATATTTTGCTTCAACCAAGAAAACAAGGATTTTGCCACGAGAAATGAATTGTTTGTTTTTTCGTTTGAATACACAGTATTCGCTATTGTTCTGATATCGGGATTCGCTGGGTCGATAAACCGGATGGTCTCATTTGCCTGCAATCCTGTATATTCGGAGATTAGTTCAGGATATCTCTCTTGTATCTGGTTTATTGTTAACGCGTCTTTTCCGTTTAAATCAGCTACTAAGTAACTATCAGCTTCGATATTTGTTGTTATTCCTAATTCATAGGTTTTTATGTTTTTTCCAGAGATGTTCCAATGAATAACCGTGTTATTGAACAGGTTCCTCATTTGGAAATCAGTATCATAGAGTTTATGATAGGTAACGGTTCCAATGAGGACCTCCGGTGTATCGCAAAAATAGGAAAGCTCATATTTTCCGGTCCCCGTGGTATTTACACGATATCCATACGTCAGGTCATAACTAATTCTCGTCGGAGCTGCCTCATAAGTGACTGGTGGAAATATCATCTCACAGCCGGACATCATTATAACAAGAATAAAGAAACTAATAACTAAGAAAGACGATAGGATCTTTTTCATACGACCTTAGATTTATCTCTTTTAAACAACCCTAGTCCATGTCGTTGAGCTTGTGGTTGAGATTTTTTGCTATGGGAGATATGATATCGACATCCGTTTGCCATGGGACATTGCAAGCAGCTCGGGTTCTCTTTATGACAGAAGTTTCCGCCGAGTTGTGCGAGAGATTCAAGATATTTATAGACGTTCTCTTTCATTTCCTCTGCTTCTGCACTGAGGAACTTTATTGTTTCATCTGGATCATCAGTTGTGACCCAGCCAAGTCGTTTTGCTACTCGGTTCACCTGAATTGCTTTCTCAGTGACATTATTCTGGATATTCCCATTATTCTGTGGTGGAGTTGCTACTTGTCTGGATGGCGGTGGAGGCATCTTTGGCATTTTTACTTTATACTCTGATGGGTCGATGTCTTTAAAGACCGTGACGGATTTCCCACCATGATCAGTTTCTCTGGTCCTGATTTCTACCAGAATAGGTATTTGGATAGATGCACCAGAGATTAACGCAACACCAATGGGGAGTCGTTGGATCTCATCGTATGTTTGACTCGTCAGACCTTCCACGGATTGGATAATTGCCTTCAGGTCATTTGGGTTTGTCACTTTTAAAATGATGTTTGTGTTACATTGAGAAATGATGTTCTTGTCGATTTTTGCTGGACGTTGACTGACCACACAGAGACCCATACCGAATTTTCTTCCTTCGGAGGCGACCGTACGAAGCATGCTTGAAGAAACCGCATGACCAATCCCATGTTCAGGGCAATAGTTATGTGCTTCTTCGACGACGAAAAGGAAGGGAGGGATTTTTCCGGCTTTCCTGTCTTTGAACAATTCCTCGGTTAAGCGTGCGACCACCACGTCCTGGATATCTGGTGGTACACCGCGCATATTGATGATAGAGCATTTCCCTTTCTGAACCAATTCTTCAGTAGATGTTCCTTTTTCAGAGAATACGCCTATTGAATCTAATGATTCTAGTGATGCAATCACATTCCATCGGGCATTGCTCTTGGTTCGCTCCACTGCTTCTATTATATCTCTAATACTATAGACTTGTTTAAATTCTTTGAGTTCTTTGATTGTTTGGTATAAAACAGCTATTTGAGGACCTGATAGTTTTGCTTGTAATAAATCGAGGATTTCTCTTCCTTCAAGATTCATTCCATTAAGTGTCAGATGTGTGGTCCCATCACCCTGGGCTAGTGGAGAATACCCGACGATTTGGTTACTGTAATCATTTGGTTTAATCCCAAATTTCTCCATATTCTTGGTATCTTTCTTATCCTTGTTTGGTTTGCCTAGTGAAATATATTCACCATGTGTATCGATAATAACCAACGGGATTTTTTTCTTTAGAAGTTCTTCGATGAGAACACCACAAGCATAGCTTTTCCCACCACCGGTCTTTGCCAAAATACAGATATGCTTTTGGACTAGTGAATCAATGTTCAGGTAGACCGGGAGGTCGTGTCCTTTTAAAAGACCTAGATATGCTCCATTTTCTTTCTCTGCTTGTAGACCGAGAACATGACGAATGAGGTCCTCACGAGCAAGGGTGATCTGCGCTCCTGCCTCAAAGGGGCTGCGTGGCGCCTGCAGATGTCCTTCCTTGTCACGGTAACCAATCACTTCAGCATATGCAGAAATATCACTTTTTATTGGAGGCATAGATCCATTTGTTTTGATGGTGATTGCATCCTCGAATTTTAAATCTGAATATCCTTTGATGTCCATGACCTGTGCAAGGACATACCCTTCTTCATGTGGTGCAGCGACGTAATCAAACTTCCGAAGATTGCGACTATCGACGGTAAAGTTAAATTTTGTTGAACCAACATCGCCATAGATTAAACCGATAAAGTCAATTTTTTCTTGTTGCATCCATACCACTTTTATTGTCTATGCGCGGAATATTATGCAGGGTTATTATAGTTTTTGTATTTTTGTTTTTAATCCAACTGGAAGATTTGCACAGAGTTCGAGTGCTTCTATCTCCATGAAATGTAAATTCCCGGGGATGACGATCGTATGCAATGGCGGACCGAAATCCATCGTTTTAAGATTTTGGATGGTGTCTGCAACGATCATTGGATCCGGTGCTCCTGCACGGGCGACGACACAGGCAATCGTGTCATTATTTAAAAGTCGCTTTTTGAGTTTTTTCTCCATTTTCATAAGGAGTTCGAATCCTTCGTTTGCAGTCATGTACTGGTTCTTTTCTGCTTGAATGTCTAGCAAAATTAGTGAATGCAATCCCATTTTTTTGTTATTACAAATCACGGTATACGGACTTGTGGGAAAATAATCTTTTTCAGGATGGACGAGTGTGGTGGTTCTCCCGAATTTATAGTTTTGCAGGCCAAGAAGTCCTGGGACTGCGGTCGCGACGCTACTGCTATGGATAATTTTTGTTACGATGCCTTCTTTTATTGCACGAAGACGAAGATCTACATGTGTGGTCGCAATCATTGGGTCCCCTCCGGTAAGGAATGCGACAGATTTCTGTGTAGCAGCTTCTATGATTTTATCACCTTTTTCAGTTTCTTCTCTGGAGAGGACCTTGATTTCTTTCCCAATCTGATTCTCGAAGGATTTTTTATTGAACGTTCCAAGTTTCATGGTATAAAATTCAGCAAAGATGGTTTCGCATTGTTTGAGTTCCTCAAGACCTTTTACTGACACATCTGTTTCATCGTACAGACCAAGGCCGACAAAAACAAGGCGTCCTTTTGGTATTTTTTTCATATTCCTTCATACTTGAGATATTCAAAAATGTTATTCTTTTGATTGAAAAATTCGAAAACGTTTAAAATACCTAGGTGATTCGTATATGTGGGCGACAACTACCGGCTCTTTTTTTTATTTACTTCTGTTACACGTATGAAAATCTTTTTTTTTCCCGTACGTGTCAACCTCGCACGTGTTATCAGTGCACCAGGAGGAAAATAAAGAAAGATTTAAATTCCAGGAGACGCATTCCTGGCAGGAGGTGTATTATGACATACAAACACGAGGGTTGGACCTTATACACAAGAAACGTGAAGCTTAAAGGCGGAAGAAACCAAACGATTTATTTCTTCAGCAAAAGATCACCAAAAAGTGGAACCACCTGTGATTTACCAACTGGATACACCGTTGGTGTCAACAAAAGAACAGGCCTTCCATACCTGAAGAAGAAGTAATTCAACTTCTCTCTTCATTTTTTTTTCTTTTTCTTTCTCAATTTTTTTTGTTGTTTTTTTATGTATTTTNTTGTGCAGAAGTATTTTATAACCCGTGACTTTTCCTCCGATTCAAAATGTCACGAAAACATAATGAAAAAAAACAGATCTATAGAGCTATCGCACGACATCGCATTCAATATCTCTTTTCTCTAGCTGAAGCCTATGGACTGGAGGGGAAGCTTCTTCTCTCGGACCGTTATGTTCTTCTTGCTCGGAAGATCTCTATGAAATACCTCGTTCCNATCCCGGGGGAGTACACCCGTCGGTTCTGTAAGCATTGCTATTGTTATCAGATCCCTGCGTTGACTTGTCGCGTCCGTATCCATCGGGGGATGATCATTTCGTATTGTACTCGATGTAAGAATTATAGCAGAATACCTTTACATAGGCATCCCTCCGCCACGTCTGAAGCATGAAGTAATAATTTGTTTTTTCAGAGGTTATTTTCCTATTTTCCGTATCCAATATGCTTAAATAACATATGATAATTACCGATACCCACTTTCACGAGAAAGGAAGAGAATTCCTATGACAACAGCTTATGATGTTCCTGCAAAAGAATTGATCTCTGCATTAACAAAAAAACTCCAAAGTGAATCTGCGATTACACCACCGGAGTGGAGTCGATATGTCCGCACCGGTGTCTCCAAAGAGAACCCACCCGAGACAAAGGATTGGTGGCATACGCGATGCGCCTCGATTCTTCGAAAATTATATGTGAATAAAAATATGGGTGTCGAACGAATTCGAGCAGAATATGGTGGGAATCGAAATCGCGGCTCAAAACCAAATAAAGCTGAAGCCGGGAGCGGTGCAATTGTCCGTCACGCCCTGCAACAATTAGAAACCGCTGGGTATGTTACCAAGATGAAGGGACGCGGACGCATGCTTACTCCCAAGGGAGTCAAGTTTCTTGATAATACCTCATTTGAAGTGAAAAAGGCTTTAATTGAAGTGTACCCTGAATTGAAAAAATATTAAATAGGGAAATCGCAATAGGTTCGTCTTGAGGTTTTAAAACCACTATGGATGATATTGAAGCTATCAGGAAGAAGAAATTGCGTGAGCTTCAACAACAGCAACAGCAGCCAATGTTCGCACAAGATGAGTTCGAAGAAGCACAACAGAAGGAATATGAAGAACAGAAAAAAGTCATCCTTCGAGCTATCTTGATGGATGACGCCAGGGAACGTCTTGGAAGAATTAAAGCAGCACGCCCAGAGATGGCAGAAAACTTGGAAAACCAGCTCATCATGCTAGCACAATCTGGGCGACTCAAAAATAAAATAAACGATGAACAGTTACGGGAGTTACTCTCAAAGATACTCCCGAAGAAACGTGATATCACGATTCGCAGAAGAGGAATATAAATGTCAAGCCATAAATCGTTAGGAAGAAAATTCCGATTAAACAGAGCCACGAAGAGTAATCGACGAGTACCCGCGTGGGTCATGATTCGTACAAACCGACGTTTTACACGACACCCAAAAACACGAAACTGGAGAAGGAATAAACTCAAAATAGGTTGATGCGTATGGCTGAAAAAGTTACTGAAAAAGAAATTGAAAGAATATACATCATACCACTACGGCGAGCAAAAATCGGTCCGACATCTCGAGCAGTTCCACGAGCGGTGGACGACATTCGTCATTATCTTATGAAACATATGAAGGTTGAGCAAAAAAACGTCTGGATCGATGGGACTTTAAACAAACAACTCTGGACATATGGAAAATTCTGGGTTCCAAGTAAAATACGTGTACGAGCAGTCAAATTCGAAGACGGAGTCGTTGAGGCAACATTACCAGAGATGGGCGAAAAGAAATCCAGACGAGAATTCTTAAAAGAAGAAAAAGAAAAGAAGACCCCAATTCTCAGACGAGAGGAAGAAAAAGCAGAAGAGGCAGTACCTGGGGCTGAAGGATATGATATCACTCCAACTGGTGACGGGGACGTAAAGATCAAGAAAAAGAAAGAAAAAGCCCCGAAAGAAGAAGAATCTTCGGAAAAAAAAGAAAAACCTCAGAAAGCAAAAGAGAAGAAAGCTGAAACAGATACTGAAGAAAAGGGGACAAAAACGACATTAAAACCAAAGACCGCAAAGAAACCGAAGGGCACCTCAGAAAAAACTGGCAGCAAAAGAACATCGACATCTAAAAAAAGTAAAAAAAGTGAATAAGAATATTTCAGCTCTTGGGGTTCAAATCCCTTCCCCTGCACTTTTTCCTATTTTTACAGGAGAAAAACCAATTGTTATGAAAAACGATTTGAACTCCTGTTTACTAGTAAATCTGTAACAAAGGGAATAAAGAATAAAAAAAAGAAAAAAAAGAGAGATTGTGGGCTAATATTGCCCCATTAGGTACCTTATTATTGGGAAAATATTTGGGAACCGTTCAAGCAACCAGAGTAAAATCGGATGCGTGGTAAATTCTATATTTATTGCTTTACCCTTGGTAGCCTTTGTCACTTCAGCTTTTATACTAAAAGTCATAGACGGATTCGATGGACTTTTACCCTGAAGCCACAGACCAAAACCATGGGTCGATTGTTCCCAATCTGAGAGATCTGGAGCAGTGGTCAACAAAGCATCACTGGATACAGCAGTACCTGAAGGATCATAGAGTGCCCAATCGATGAGTGTCACTATCAATCCATTTGAAAGATTCGAGCAATTAAGGCTTCCTATTTCCATGCCATCCCCTGGGTTCGGAGGACTTACAATATTGTTTCCAATAGCAAATATAAAATGGAGATCATTTGGATCTGTTTTAAAGATAAAATTACCAATGGTGACCTCTATACCACAAGGTGATGAATCGAACAAGTATACTCCTAATGTTGGATCAGGATCTGTATCATTGGCTTTTATGTTGTAAATATATTTTCCTTTCATGGTATCATTCACCTTAATTGCACCACCGAGAAGATTATTTGGATCAGTGACCTCATAGACTTTCCCTACGATTTTAACCCCTATGATGTCTCGTGAACCAGTTGGTGTTATAAGATTTGGTTGAGAATAGTTATTCTCATTTACCAATCGTGTAGTTTGAACGTTCAGAGCACCTGTAGCTGTTGTAGCAGTGACGATCAGCAGCATACAAACAAACATTCCTCCGATTTTTCTTTTCATTTTCTTTTTTCCTCCGTTCTTTCCTTCATCTTTTTTCTTATTATAGTTTTGAGAGAGATGGCAGATCAACATTAAGATAAGGGGCAATATGAAGAATTAAAAATTCTGCCAACTTCCCTTTCCTCGTTTTTTCTTCCTCCCCCAAAACATGGGTTATACACAATTAAAATCCCATCACCAGTATTTATATATTTTCTTTTCATTTTATACGCTAAAAGTAACAATTATATTATTATGAACTAAAAAGAGGCATCTTTCTATATACTAGTAAAAATATACTTAGATCAGCGGAATAGGGACATTTACTAGTAAATGAATTCATACTCTCCATCATCATCTAGCTCAAAATGATGCGATGAGAACTCACAGGAGAGAAGTGTAGAATTTACTAGTAAATTAGAGTTCAAATCCCTTCCCCTGCACTCAGTATGAAACTCATTAAAAACCTAATGGTCTTAGCCGAACTTATAAGGTCCAAAAAAAAAATCTCCAAGATTTTCGTTTTTTAGTAATGTCTTAGATTTTAAGAGTCAAGACTATCTTTCTCTAAATTATTGTTCCTCAGTTTTTTTAAAAAAAAAAAGAAAATCCAAGGTTTTCTCTATAAGACATTTTATGCTAATTGTTATATATGAAGTGACTATGTCGTGTGCACGATATGACGAAACCATTACAATTACACGGAAATGTTTTCGATGTAAAATACGAGCCTCTCGCTGGTGCTAGTGTTACTAACCTTCTTCGGCTCTATGCCCAAAATAAATTTCTGATAAGCGTACGATACATGCCACGTATGCTTTATGCGACTGCATTAAGTAGTATCATAGCACCGTTTCGTCTTAAAGAGAACATACAATTTAACAAAAGCATAAAGCAAACGGAAATTAAACATCCTCCTCTTTTCATCACCGGGCACTGGAGAAGTGGCACAACGTATATTCATAATATGTTATCTCTTGATAATACATTTGGGTATTGTTCAACGTTTACTGCAACGGTACCAGGTGTTTTCCTTGGTAGTGAAAAAATTTTTAAACCAGTTCTCGCCGCAAGTATCACACCTAAAAGACCGATGGATGATGTACCAATGGGGACGGATTTACCCCAAGAAGAAGAATACGCAATTGGTGCTTTTATACCGTACGCGTACTACAATGGTTGGATTTTCCCAAAAAACATGGGTTTCTATAACAGCTTCGTAACCATGGAACATGTCTCCAAAGACGTGATCGATGAATGGAAAAAAGCATATCTTTATTTTTTAAAAAAATTAACCTATTATCGAAACGGAAAACGCTTGATATTAAAAAACCCTGCACATACAGCGCGGATAAAACTTCTTCTTGAAATGTTCCCCGATGCACAATTTATTAACATCTACAGAAACCCGTATCATCTCTATTATTCAATGATGCGATTCCTGCGGATAGTTGTACCTATTTATTGTATCCAGAAATCTGATATGCAGACACTCGAAGGACACATGCTTGATTTGTATGCTCAGATGTACAAGAAATACTTCGAAGAGAGAACCCTTATCCCTAAAGGAAATCTCGTTGAAATAAAATACGAGGATTTCATTCAAAATCCTTTAGAAAATATTGAAAAAATTTATACAACACTGGGGCTGAAAGATTTCGAAGCATCTAAGAAAAGTTTTAGCGATTATGCTACAACTCAGAAATTTTTTAAAGCAAGTACCTACGATGTAGAGCCTGTTGTTAAAGATACACTACACAATAAATGGAAATTTGTATTTGATAAATTTGGCTATGAGATGTGAGAATTTGACCTGGAATTCTGACGAGAGCGTTTTTAAATGTCACCACAGGGAAAATTACTATTTTCTGTGACTAAACCCGTGTTCAAATCCCTTCCCCTGCATCTAAAAACATATCCATAGAAACACATGTTTTTTTGTGTGAATCAAATGATTAAAAAAAGAGGATTTCTAGGAAAGATTAATTACTTCTTAGCGGTGTAAACCTATTGCAGTCTTTCCTCTTTGCCGTCCAAATGTCAAGGGGTATTGCATTGGGATATGCTTTGCACTTTCCATCTACTTTTAAAATTTTACAGTGCATACATTGAGATGCGGATGTTATTGAATCAGAATAGGTATCATCCATTACCCAGTATTTGTTTTTTCTTTTCATTCTACCCTCTGTATTGTACGTCCTGCTATTATTTTTTTGTTGAAGTGATTCTCTCATATAGTTTTTCCAAAATGATTTGTGAGAAAACATCACCATCAAGAAATATGTACTCTTTTTTGTTTCCTAAACTATTGACAAGTTGCTCTCGTGCTTTATTCTTATAAAAATATTTATCTTTGATTGTCGTTCCAAGTTTAAAATGTTCGGAAAAACAAAACTCATCGACTGTCATTTTTTTTATTTTTTCTTGGTTTTCTAATGGCAATGTTTTCAGGATTTCATCTAGTATGAGGTCCACTGTCAGATACCCAAATCTTTTTATCATCATCCTACCTGTATTGTCAGTCCATCCATTACCTTTTCGTATATCCGTTTTAATTCCTCTGTGGACTGTCCGTTGTAGTACTTTAAAAACATATCCTTAGAGCATCATGTTGTTTGTGTGAATTAAAGATAAAAAAAAGGAAAAAAGAGAAAGATTTAATATCTCTTTGGTGGCCGATGTTTCTGATAACAGTCCCGACAGTAAACTGGTCTAGAACCATCCGGTTTAAAGGGAACTTCTGTTTCTTTGCCGCAATCAGCACAGGTTACCTTATGCATTTCTCGGGGTGCGTCACCATAGCCACCGCCACTATTATTGTCTCTATACATTTTTCATTACATCCTTTTTTTTGGTTGGGTTAATAATACAATCACTATATAATGCTTATACATTGACGGATTTAGGTCA
>WSSedL1B2DRAFT_1000014_pt1 | contig 42031 bp, 37 predicted proteins | sample WetSurSiteL1Bulk_FD_9470 | JGI IMG/M metagenome (IMG submission 9470)
GTAGTTAGTATAAATATGGCAACAATTTTATATAACCTATGATTGTATATAAAAGAGAAGGCGAATTTCATCTGATGAAAAAAGGATTGATGCTTGGATTTACTATTCTCTTAGCAAGTATACTATCGATACCATCGCAAGGGATGATGATCAGAACTAATATTCAGTCTCCCACGCTCGTTGGCACTATCCATTATGTCGGGGGAAATGGACCGAATAACTATACAACAATACAACAAGCGATCAACAATGCAACCACGGGCGATACTGTTTTTGTCTATGATGATTCTTCCCCTTATTTTGAGCATATCATTATCAACGTATCTATTCATCTCATCGGTGAAAATAACACAACAACCATCCTTGATGGGGAAAACCAGGGTGATGTAGTCCTCTTCACTGCAGATTCCATCACCATGACTGGTTTTACTATTCAACATAGCGGGGATACCGCTAAAATAGACGCAGGGATCGAATCACGGTCAGACAGAAATGTGATTATAGGCAATCGGATCATCTATAATGGTGCATATGCAATCGGAATCTTCCTGAACGGGTCTTCAGAGAATCTTGTGACAGAAAATTTTATTTCTGAAAACGGAAGGGAAGGTCTCTTCCTTCAAAACGCAGTTGACTGCGTTATCAAAGATAATCTTTTTACAAAAAATGGTCATTGTGCGATTATTGTTTCGTATTCAAATAGAAACATGATTACGAAGAATACCATGTCTGAGAACTACGCGACCGTGAGCCTTTGGCCAGGGGCGATAGATAATGAGATATCTTGGAACCTCATGCGAAATCAAGAATATAGTGGGGTCGGGATTTGGCCCGGGGCGAATGATAATGATATCCATCATAATTATCTGAGCAATATTTCCTTGTATGGGGTTATCATCACACGAGCGGAAGGGAACATCATCGCGAATAATACCATCTGGGGAAGCAATGAAGGGATTCATCTCACCTTGGCGAATTCAACCACGATTAAATTCAATAATTTCATAGAAAATAACATTAGTGCTTTCTTTGAGAATTCTTCCTTCAATCGGTGGAAAAAGAATTACTGGGATGACCATCTGGGTTTTTGGCCGAAATGCATCAAAGGGCTCATAAGAGAACCCTGGAATAAAACAATCGTGATTCACTGGATCAACATTGATTGGTTCCCTGCTAAGAAACCATATGATATTCCTTATGGGGACGGTGCTATTCGATGAAGAGCGTCTATCTCAAGATTGGTTCGATGTTCTTGGTTATTCTTTTCTTTTTCTCTATGATTTCTGATTCTTCGTCAGCAAGTGTTATACCAATGATGAATCCATTATCGATGAACCCTACAGTTTTGTTCGTTGGCGGTACAGGTCCGGGTAACTTTACTAAAATCCAAGATGCAATAGATAATGCATCTGACGGGGACATCGTCTTTGTCTACGATGGGTTTTATGAAGAAAACATCCGCATCGTCTCTTCAATCCAGTTGATCGGCATACAGAATAGTACAACAATAATCGACGGCGGATCTGCTGATTCTGTTATTTCAATCAAAGCAGATGATACTCAGGTCCTAGGATTCACCATCCAGAATGGGAGAAATGATATCCAGTCCGCAGGCATAGAAATCTCAACTGCAGAGAATGTGCATATTATAGGAAATATAATCCAAAATAATGGGGAACTTGGGATCTACCTCAAAGGACCTGAGACATCAGGTGTAAAGATTATTCATAATACTATTCGGAATAATTCCTATGGGATCTATCTCTCAGATTCCCCAAAAACCCTCATTTCTGAAAATGCTATTACNGACAATGAAGAAGGTGTGTATGTCGTCGGTTCCTATGCTACATCAATATGGAACAACACAATTACCAATCGAAGACTTGGTGTCCATCTAGAAGGCGCTTACAATGTCGTTGTCTTCGGAAATCGAATTGTCAATAACGCAAATGGAATCTATGCGTTTAATTCATCACAGATTTCATTTTCAAAAAACACCATAGGATGGAACCACTGGTATGGACTATGGACAAAAAATTGTAATGATAACATTATCAATGAAAATACTATTGTCAGCAACATCGATGTCGGTTTGTTTCTTGAATCCTCCTTCGATACTGCTGTAGTAAATAATACGTTTTTGGACAATGATAATGGCGTTTATCTGAAAGATTCTGCGGGTAACCTGATTCAGAACAATAATCTAAGAAATTACAAGATGAATGCATGTTTCGTTGCTCATACCCTCATCCATCGGCGGAACATCTGGAAGGAGAACTATTGGGAACGACCGCGGATGCTCCCCTATCCAGTTTTAGGATGCATTAAATTGAAGAAAGTCACCATTTCCGTGGTGAATTTCGACTGGTCTCCCCTTAAAAAACCTCCTCAAATAAGTTATCGACAAATGCTCAATAAATTAGGATCGACACTGTTTGTTGGTGGCACTGGTCCGAATAACTATACCTCCATTCAAGACGCCATCACTGATGCGCACCAGAATGATACCATTTTCGTCTACAATGGCACCTATTACGAAGCAGTTCTCATCGATAAACCTCTCTTTTTGGAAGGGGAGAATAAAACATCAACAATTCTTGAGGGAAATGGAACGCGTGATATCATCACAATCATCGCCGATTATGTACGCATCAATGGTTTTTCAATCCAGAATGGTCATTTCAACATCCTTGTGAACCATTCCTCCTTCGCAAATATCTCTGGAAATATCATTTATAGCGGGCTACACGGTGTCTCAGTACAGAATGATTGTCGTTTTGTAACCATCTCAAAAAATTCCATTCAAGATAATGTCTACGGTGTCCGGATCTTTTCAAGTAGAGATACAACGATATCGTCTAATTCAATACAAAGCTATAAGATAAATGCATTCTACTACGGGACAATTCTTGCGCATGGACACCATCACTGGATTCAAAATTATTGGGGTCAACCGCGATACCTTCCCTATGTTATCCCAGGGAAAATCCGATTGGGGAATTTTTCTCTTACTTGGTTCAATATCGACTGGTTCCCACAAACACACCCATAATAGGAGAATTCCTTCGATAACTATAAATACCATGATGAAGATTTAAATCTGATTTCGGAGGACAGAATATGAGCATTAATGGAAAAAAAATAGGAGCTGGTGTTTTAATCATATTACTCATTTCAACCGTTGGGTCGATAGGGGTAACTCCCAAGAGCCCCGATCCTCAAACCCGTGGCATTCTTGAATATGAGCCAAGATCCCATGATTTCGGGGATATGTTCGAAGGGGAATGGAATACCACTATTTTTGATATATGGACCAGTGGAGGATGTTGTGAACTGTCATTTGACCTCAGCTGGAACTGCCCTTGGATTGATGCATTTCCCACGAGTGGTGTCTCAAATGGGGAACACGTGCCGATTTCTGTTACCGTTGATACAACCGGGTTGGACCATGGGACCTATAACTGCACCATTGTGATTACAACAAATGTCAGTATGACTGGGTACTTCAACGTCACACTAAATGTCATCTCGCATACGTATCCAGCATTAGCGTTTTACCCACAGTCACATTACTTTGGAATTTTAATGGAAGGCGTGACTGAGGAAACCACCTTCGACATATGGAACAGTGGCACAGGGACCGTTTCATATTCCTTATCTTGGGATGAACCCTGGGTAATGGTATCCCCAACCGATGGTTCTTCCTCCGGTGAACACGATCTGATCACCGTTACCATCGATACAACGGGGCTTCCCCTGGGGTCTTCCCAGGAATGCTACATCGATATAGCATCTAATGGTGGCAATAAAGTATATGCGTTATGGGTGATCATTGGGACGACACCAAAAATAGAAATAGAAAATGTTACGGGAGGATTATTCCGCGTCAACACGGTAATCACCAATACGGGGACTGAAGATGCTACTGGGGTCGAGTGGAAGATTTCGCTGAGTGGAAATGGTCTCATCCTCCTTGGAAAGGAGACGACGGGGAAACTACCAATTCTGCCTATCGGTGAAGAACGAACAATCTCATCAGGAGTAATATTAGGTCTTGGTGATGTAGAAATAACAATCAGTCTACAAAACCCTGAGGCACTTCCAATCATCGAAAAAACACCTGCGAAACTCTATTTGTTCTACATCAAGATATAAACAATCGACAAGTGATGGGATTTTTTTCCCCTCATTCTTTTTCTTGGATAGTCCTAACCAAAACACTTTTACACCCGTAGAAAGTATCCGTCTCCTATATGACTCAGTTACGGATCCTCTTTCTTGGTACTGGTGGAAGCTGGCCAACGGTGAAACGGAATGTATCCTCCATAGCCGTGAAACGAGGCAGTGAAGTCATCCTATTTGATTGTGGAGAAGGGACCCAACGACAGTTCCAACAATCCAATCTCAGTTACATGCAGGTATCAAAAATATTTATTACGCATTTTCATGGTGATCATTTTCTTGGTTTACCCGGTCTGATTCAAACCATGCAGTTGAATGACCGTGACAAACCACTTCATCTCTATGGTCCAAAAGGCATGGAAGAACTCATTAACCAGTTGTTGACGTTAGGATATTTTCGTCCATCATACCGAATCATCGCTCATGAGATAAGCGATGGAGCGGAAATCGAATTCGATGAGTACAGCGTCACTGCGTTAAAAGTCAACCATAATGTCCCTGCCTTCGCTTATCGACTAAATGAATTTCAGCGTGCGGGGAAGTTTAACAAACCAAAGGCTCTCAAAATGGGAATCCCTGAAGGTCCCTTATTTAGTAAACTACAAAAAGGTCAGACCATCACGCTTCCTAACGGGGAGAAAGTCACACCAGACATGATCCTCGGTCCTTCGAGGAAAGGAAGAACGATTGTGATTTCTGGTGACACCAAACCTTGTGAACAGATGATTGGTTTTTCAGAGGATGCTGATATCCTTATCCATGAGGGTACGTTTGATTCGAAACTCCAGGATATCGCAAAAGAGTATGGGCATACGACGGCAGCCCAAGCTGCTGAGATAGCAAAAAAAGCAAAAGTGGAAAAACTGTATTTGGTTCATATCAGCCCTCGGTATCTCGATTTTCATGTCCTCGAGGATGAAGCACGGAGTGTTTTTCCACATTCGTACGTGCCAAAGGATTTTCAGGAAGTCGAAGTGAAGTTAAAGAAATAAATCAAGGTATCGTGTTTTCTTTATTCATTGTGTGGTTTTGCAAAGAAGGTCGTCGCAATATTATAGAGGTCCATGTCTACCGTCCTGAGTTTTGTGACCGATTCAGTCAGATCGACCGGCACAATCTTATAGCCTCGTAAGGCGACCATTTTCCCAAATTGTCCTTCTTTTACAAGCTCCACAGCAACAACACCGTATCGTGTCGCAAGGACCCGGTCGTATGCGGTAGGCGACCCACCACGTTGAACATGTCCAAGGACCGTGAATCGGGTTTCCACACCAAGTCGTTTCTCGATTTCCTTTGCAAGACGTTGCCCGATTCCACCGAGGCGCACATGACCAAACTCATCCTTTTCTTCTGATAATGTCTCAAAATGATCGGTATCGATTGGTTTGGCTCCCTCGGAGGCAACGACGATGCTGAATTTCTTCCCACTGTCATGTCGTGCTTTAAGGTTTTTGCAGACATCATCGATACGGAACGGAATTTCTGGAATCAATATCTCATCTGCCCCGCCAGCAATCCCTGATACCGTGGCGATCCATCCTGCATGTCGTCCCATGACCTCAAGCACCATGATCCGATGATGGGACTCTGCCGTAGTATGTAGCCGATCAATAGCATCGGTCACAATAGAGACCGCGGTGTCAAAACCAAACGTGTAATCTGTTCCTGAGATGTCGTTATCAATCGTCTTTGGGACTCCAACAACGGGGACCCCGATCTTATGTAATTTTAGGGCGACTCCCAGTGTGTCTTCTCCACCGATGGCGATGAGAGCATCGATTTTAAATTTCTTCATGTTTGCTAGTAGCGCATCTACGTTTTTCTGATCCTTGAATGGATTTGTACGGGACGTCCCAAGAATCGTACCACCTTTTGGTAAGATTCCAGAGATATGTTGATTGGTGAGCGGGAGAAGGTTACCTTCGATGAGTCCTTTCCATCCATCTAAGATTCCAATGACCTCCCAATGATATTTTAATGATTTTTTTACCACTGCACGAATGACTGCATTTAATCCTGGACAATCACCGCCACCAGTTAAGATGCCGATTTTTTTCATGCTTCCCCCTCGATTGTAATGCGTTGAAATCCTTTATCTTTAAACTATTTAATAATGTATGGTTTTTATGAAGGGTAACCCTTGATTTTCTCCTGAAATGAAAACTAAATAAAAGATGATATGATTTCAGGTGGACAATCAAAGGATAAAACTACTATGAGTCTAGAAAAAATCGATTTCTCTGGAAATTTCTCCCACCAAACCAAAGAAGTACTATTTACTGTATTTCAGTCCTCGCCACAAGGTCTTTCCGAAGAGGTCATCGATGAACGGCTCCGTCTCTATGGGACAAATGAATTTGCTAAGGTAAAAAAGAAAACAATTTTTCGAAAAATCATTGAAGCGCTCATCGAGCCTATGGCTCTTATTTTGATCATTGCAGCTCTTCTTTCGTTTTTTATTATAGGGGATGCCATTGAGGCGATTGCGATTGTCGCGGTCGTCCTCATCAATACCATCATTGGCCTGATTCAGGAAGGGAAAGCTGAGAAAGCCGCAGAAGAGCTTAAAAAGATACTCTCACCACAGTGTAAGGTCATCCGTGATGGGAACGTCGATGTTATCGCATCGAAATTTCTAGTACCTGGGGATATCATCGTCTTTGAATCAGGGGATATTATTCCCAGCGACGCTCGGCTTGTCGAAGCAACAGATCTCCTTATCGATGAGGCACATCTCACTGGTGAAAGTGAGCCTATCCAAAAAACTGTTCAATCGATCACTGAAAAAAACCTGAGGCTTTACGAGATGAAAAACATCGTATTTGCGGGGAGTAAAGTCCTCAATGGACATGCAAAGGCGCTCGTCGTAAAAACAGGTAATATCACGGAGATGGGGAAAATCGCGGTGAATATTCAAGAAACCGAAGAAGAACGAACCCCTCTTCAGAAAAAAATGGACCGTGAAGTAAAATCATTGGTCGCATTGGCAATCGTTGCACTCATCTTGGTTCTGGTCATGGGGTATTTCCGAGGGACAGATCTTGGTTTTTCCATTTTACTTGCAATTAGCATATTGGTCGCTGTCTTCCCAGAAGGATTACCAGCTTCCTTGACCATTGCATTATCACTGGCCATGGAGCGACTTGCGAAAAACTCAGTCATCATCAAACAGCTTTCCTCTGTTGAGACCCTTGGTAATGTTGATTATATATGTACCGACAAAACAGGTACTATCACAAAGCATGACATGACTGTAAAGGAATTCTTCATCGGGGCAAAATTTTATGTGATGGCTGATGTCTTCAAGATGATCGCCGAAGGGAAATCAGCGCTTCTGCATGATCTTTTTTTGACCTCGGTACGTTGTTCAACAGCACAAGTCATCGAACAAGATGGAAACATCGTCAAAGAATTAGGGGATCCCACAGAGATCGCTCTCATCAAAGCATCGATTTTAAATGGATTCAAACCAGATCAGTTCGATTCATATCATCTCATTGACAGCATTCCTTTTTCCTCAGAGTTAATGTTTTCTACAATTCTTACGAAGGATAGCCTCGGGAAACATGATATCTATATCAAAGGCGCCCCGGAAAAGATCCTGACGTTCTGCAACTCGTATTACCTGGATGGGAAGATCCAGACACTGGATGATCATCATCGACAACATATCGTGAAAGAGTTGAGTTCACGGTCTGAGAAAGGGTTCCGCCTCATTGGATTTGTGAAAAAATCAAACGTAGGAGACGTTCAGAAGATTGATGTGAAGAATCTCTCAGGTTTCACGTTCCTTGCCACTGCGGCTATCTACGATCCACCAAAAGACGAAGTAAAGCAGATGATCCAGGAGACAAAAGAAGCGAACATCAATGTTGTGATGATCACTGGAGATAGTATCAAGACTGGTTTTTCCATCGCTGAGAGCGTTGGTATCGCTTCTGATATGAGCCAGGCGATTGAAGGAAAAGACCTGGAGCAGATGTCTACTGAGGATTTCGAAGATCGCGTCGAGCAGCTTCGGGTGTACTCTCGTGTCGCGCCTCTTGATAAATTAAAGATCGTGGAGAAGCTGCGGGCGAAAAACCATATTGTTGCCATGACCGGTGATGGTGTCAATGATGCGCCAGCGTTGAAGAAGGCTGATGTCGGTATCGCCATGGGTCGTGCTGGGACGCAGGTTTCTCAGGAGGCGGCAAACATCATCCTTACTGATGATAATTTTTCTGTTATTGTCAAAGCCGTCGAGGAAGGACGACGTGTGTATCAGAACCTCAAGAAACTCATCCGGTATCTTATTACAAATAATATCGGTAAGGTAGTCGGCATTCTTGTAACTCCACTCTTCGGCTATCCAGTACCTTTGATGCCATTACAATTACTCTGGTCCAATGTGATTATGGAATCCTTCCCAAGCATTGGGGTAAGCACAGATTCTGCAGATAAGGATATCATGAAACGAAACCCCTCGAAGATGTCTGAGCCGATTATTTCTCGCAAACATCGGTTGATCATGATTGTCGATGGGATCCTCTTTGGTTTGTCCATCGCAGCAGGGTACATACTTTGTTTCGAATATCTCAAAGCCCAGGGAGTCAACCTTGAGCAAGCTGGGTTGTTGGCTGGGACCGTGTCGTTTGCTATTACTTTGCTTTCACCGCAGATCTATGTCTTCATCCTGCGGGAAGGGACCATCATTGAGAAGTTCAAACGAAAGAATATGTTGTTGAAAACTTTCTTTGTTTTTACTTTCCTCATGATTCTTGCGATTATTTATGTCCCTGGGTTAAATACCCTGTTTACCACGGTTCCTGTGCTCGACCCGATTATCTGGGGCATCATCCTTGGGTTCTCACTTCTTACCACAGTGGTCCGGGGGATTCTTGGTGAGCGTTTATTCTTCATGAAAAATGAGACGACTCAGAGCAAGGTAGAATAATAATTTTATTAAGCTGCGCATTCATTCATATGTTGGATTTTTATGGAACCCAGACCGTCCTATGATGAATATTTTATGGAAATGGCTTATGTGGTTGCAAAAAGAAGTACCTGCCTCCGTAGGAAGGTCGGTGCCATTCTTGTAAAAGAAAAACATATCTTGAGTACGGGATATAATGGGGCGCCAAAAGGGTTTAAACATTGTTCTGAGACCGGGTGTCTTCGGGAGAATCAGAATATCCCCTCTGGAGAACGACATGAGCTCTGTCGAGGATTACACGCAGAACAAAATGCGATTATCCAGGCAGCTGTTTTTGGTGTCTCGATTAAAGGCTCTGTCCTGTATTGTACGAACACCCCGTGTGTCGTTTGTGTGAAGATGTTGATTAATGCTGGTGTCACTGAAATTATCTATGCCGGGGAGTATCCTGATGCACTTGCAAAACAAATGATGAGCGAGAGTACTCTAAAAATAAAAAGATTTAAATAATAGAATAGGATATAAAAATTCAAGTGAAAAAATTGGAAAAATATATATACATCAGAATTGATTTATTCTGCGAGGAGAATGTATGAAACGGAAAAAGTCGTTCGTATTGGATGATAATGAAAATAAAGCAGTCCAGTTGTTCTCAGAGCTTGGAATGCCTAAGAATCTCGCTAAGACATTACTCTACATTTCTCAGGTGGATGAATGTCGCTCTGCAGACGTTGAACAAGGAGCAGATCTTCGACAACCTGAAGTAAGCGTCGCCATGCAAGAACTCCGCCGGAGAGGCTGGGCTAAGAAACGCGATGAAAAAAAGAAAGGGAAAGGAAGACCGGTGCATCTCTACAAGCTAACGGCTGACTTGCCATCTATCCTGAAAAGCTTCGAAAAAGAAAAGATGCAAGAAGTAGAGAATATTAGAACCGATCTGGACCAACTACACAACCTTATTACTTCATTTGAAAAGTAATATCCTACAAATCATTCCCCTCGTTTCTTCTTTATCGACCTACGTGAGGAAGACGTCTAAGACCGTTAGGTGGTTCGTTCGTGATACAGAGAGTAAAAAATATTTTTTTGAATAGCAAACAGTCTGTTGACTGTATTGTGTTAAAAAATGCGACCATGCCCTATCTCGATGATAATTTCTTCTATGTCACAAATTTAGATCAAGGGCTTTTTGAGGGAGCTTGTTCGATCCTTCATCCCGATGGGACTCTTGATCTCTTGACCTCCGAACTCGAAGCGGACAGCGCGCAAAAATCAAATGCTCATCTGCATGTCTACAAAACAAAAGACGAATTTTCCGAACTACTACGAACAATCTTGGCTCCTTTTTCTACAATCGGTGTGAATGCAGGCGGTCTCTCGTACCTTGATTTCAACAAGTTATCAGAGCATGCACTGAAAGCAAAGTTCGTTGATGTCTCAGATGCATTCTTTGCAACGCGAGTCATCAAAGACGAAACAGAAATCCAGCGGATAAAAAAAGCTTGTGGAATCGCTGATGAGACCATGGCAACAATCCCAGAGATCATTGTGGAAGGGATGAGTGAGGATGAGCTTGCTGCGGAGATCAATTATTCGATGCAGAGCCTCGGTGCAGACAAACCAGCGTTTGATACGATCTCCTCGTTTGGGAAGAACTCCGCGGAACCTCATTACGGTCATGGTGATGTACACCTGATGAATGGTTCCTTTGTGCTGTGTGATTTTGGTGCATGCTACAGAAGGTACAATTCTGATATCACACGTACGTTTGTATTTGGGAAAGCCTCAGAAAAACAAAGAGAGATGTACGAGGTTGTACATCAGGCACAACAGGTTGCTTTTCAGATGATACGACCCGGGGTGAGAGCTGGAGAGGTTCACAAAGCAGTACAAGCATACATCGATTCCACGCAATTCAAAGGAAGATTCATTCATTCCACCGGCCATGGTCTGGGTCTTGCGGTGCATGACGGCATCGGACTAGCCCCAGATAACACAATGGAGTTAAAGGAAAATATGGTTCTCACCGTCGAACCTGGTGTGTACTTATCAGGATTCGGTGGAGTCCGGATTGAAGACGATATTTTAGTAAAAAAAGATGGATTGGAGCTTCTGACAAAAAGCTCCCGTGATTGTATCGAGATAGGTTAGTCGGTTCTGTGGTTTATTCTTTGTCTCGTTTGTAGGTCCAGTTAATCTCAGAGTTGATTTTCCTGTACAGCTCCGCACCTTTCTCCAAGGTCTTTTTTTCATTCAATATCTCTAAGGACTCTTCCGAAAGGATCTTTAAGATTTCTCGAATTTCTTTTCTATTTGATTTTAATAATCCAATACCAACATGTAAGAGCTCATCGATGATTTCTGAAACGTTTTCTCCTTCGATCGTAATGTTAATTTTTACCATTTTGTTCCCTCTTTTTTTTATTCTTTTCTCTTTAAGTCCATATTTTTATATGATTATCCTGCCATGAAAACCACAACTTAAATACTTTTTCATAACATGATTTCATTATCGAAATCTCTCTGAAATAAAACTTAAACATCGCATCTTTTTGTCGTTTATTGTGTAAATAATAATTCTTAATAATATGTTGTTCCTTTTCTGGTATCATGGGTCTTACCCAAGAATCTCTTGTCAATCGTACCGAAAAGGTTGCTCTTATCACAACGGTTTCATTGGTTTGTCTAGGTATAATTCAGATTATTCTAGGGGAAACCACCTCGCGGAGTGTTTCACTTATCGCGAACGGTTTTGATTGTATTGGAGATGGGTTTGTCTCAGGAATCGTTTGGGGCGGACTCCGATTTTTTAAAAAACCAGCGGACCAGCGGTTTCATTTCGGATATTATAAACTCGAGAATCTTGCCTCTATTGCTGCGACAATTGTTATGTTTCTTTTAGCGGGATATATTAGTTACCGATCCTACAATCAGCTGGTCAACCCGGAACCTGTTCAATTACCATTGATTGGTGCCTTCATCGCTTTCCTTGCGGGATTGATTGCGATTAGTCTTGGAGCTTATAAGATTTTTCGATGTAGAGCCGAAGGTATGAGCTCTGTGAAACTCGATGCGTTTAATACCATCAAGGATGGCACGACATCTTTTCTAACTGTTGTCGCGCTGATTCTGTCATCATCGGGATACACGATAGCAGATTCGATTATTGGTTTTATCATCGCTGGTCTCATCGTCTCCATTGGATTTGCTGCTATTAAGGAAGCCGGGTATATGCTCGTGGATGCATGTGATGGGGATTGTCTGATGTATAGTGTGCTGATAAAAACCTATGCTGAACGTGTGCATGGAGTCAAGGCAGCCCAGGTTGTCCGTCTCCGGCGGACCGGTCCTGTCATCCAAGGTGAGCTTGAGATCATGGTTCCTGGAGAAATGACCGTATCGGAACTTAATCAGATCCAAACTGAGATTATCAAGATCTCCACTCAGAAAATATCAGAGCTGGAACGTCTAACAATCACGGTATTGCCCTTTGAAAAAGAAGAAAGATAAGGAGATAAGTTTTTTTTTAGATTTGTTGTAATCGTTGGTGGAGTTTCACGACAGCTTCGACTGCTGCTTTTCCTCGTTCGATGCGGTCTTCTGCCTGCAGCCGTGTCATCCCTGGACCAGAGATACCAAGACCGACGGGTTTGTTGTATTCCAATGCGAGGTCAGCGATTTTTCTTGCTGCATGCTGGATGACTAAATCATCATGCTCGGTTTCTCCTTCAATGACTGCTCCAATGGTGATGACTCCGTCAATATCTTTTCTTGTGAGCAGTTTTTTGACGGCAAGTCCCATGTCGAAAACACCCGGGACTTTTACGACTTTGGTTATTTCAGCACCTAGGAACTCTGCGTGCTCTTTTGCTCGTTCGAACATCATCATGGTGATGTCATAGTTGAAATCAGAGACGACCGCTCCGATTCGTATTGTTTCTTTTACCATTTTTTTTCGCCTCCTTCTTATTCTCGAGCTGGTCCTGCGTCTTCAAATCCTTCTCGAAGACCCTGACCAGCATGTTTGGTAAGATTCTCAGGATGGAACAGCAGGTCGATGACGTTTCTCGCATGCTCACGTGTTCGTCGGTTTGCTAGAGCTGCAAGGTCTTTTCCGTTCTGTGCTTCATCCTCATAGACAAAGACTTCGATGATATGTTTATTGCATAATAACTGTGCATGAATCAGTCCTGTGCTTGCTTCATGGGCGCATTGTTTGTCGATCGGTTTTGGGCCGGGCATCCCAAGTGCCATGACAATATCACAGGAGTGTTCTTCGAATAATTTTTTACATGTGACGGGGAGATCTTTTATCCCTGGAACGGTGTACCGGGTGATGGTGAATCCTGTGGCGAGGGATTGTAGTTCATTGATTGCTGCAGATGCCATATTGTATCGTGCAAAGGTGGTGTCTGCGATGCCGATTCGTTTCATGGTTCTCCTTCAATGCGTCGCATTTTCTTCTGGAATTCGTGAGCAGCAATGACTTTTTGTATTATCCTGCGGGTGCCCTCAAGGTCGCTTTCTCCTTGGTATTTGGAGAGTCGGATGACTTTGACGTTGAGTTTTCTTTTTTTCAACTCGTTTTTAATGGTTGTCACATCATGGATTTGGTCAAATCCTAGTGCGATGATGTCTGGTTTTATTTCTTCGACGATCGCATATATGTCCTTCTCATGGCCGAGGTATGCCTCATCGACTACTTTGAGTTCTTTGATGAGATTGACACGTATTTCTTGAGGAGTGATTGGATCGTGTTTGAGTTTGCGAACTGTTGCATCGGTCGCGACAACAACCACGAGACAGTCCCCTAGTTTTTTCGCTTCCTTTAAGTAATAGATATGTCCCATGTGAAGTAAATCAAAGGTCCCCGTTGCCATTACTTTGACCATTGTTTCCACGCTTTGATAATATCGTTCCCTTCCAGGAATACTAAGTTATTTTTTTCAGCGTATCTCTTTGCATCTTCTTTTGGTAATGCTTTGCCATGTTCGCCCATGATCTCACAACCGCTCCCGACAAGGGTGAGCCCTGCCATTTGCAGTAATGATATCACAAGTTCGGTATGACCTTTTCGCTCGTTGAGGAGTTTTTCTGAGGCGATGCAGATGGGGATGTGACCTGGAGATCTGAATTCCTGCCCTAGCTCTTTTATTGCTTTTTTGCTGTCTTTGTCCTTTATTCGTTTGACGAGTTCAGCGAATTTCTTCATCGTTAAGCTACGGTCGTTGTCGGTTATCCCTGTGAATGTCGTACGATGGTTGATATAAAGTGAGAACGAGGATTTGGTGTCATAGGGGATGTCGTTGGGGACGAGTGCTGTAAGCACGGGGTACTCATTGCTTACCTGAGAGAAGAGATCTGAGAGAAATGGGAGTTGGAGCGTCTGTGCAGCGGGATACGACATCATAAGGAAGATAAGTCCGCCGCCGTCTTTTCGCATACGTTTGATGGATTCGGGGGTCACGAACTGGGAGGCGATGACGAGGTCTGTTTCGCTTTCTCTTGACTCGTTGTCATAGATGAGAATAAACTGTCCCTTTTGTAAAGAATTGATGGCTTCTTGTACGGTAATAGGAATTCACCGGTGAGGAACATTTCACAGGTTAAAATAAATATTGGGATGTTACTCAGAAATGGGTCGACCTGGTTTTGATTTGCTACGAGAAACCACATATCGAGTAATATAACCAGCAATCCTATTTCGTAAAAGGTTACTACTTACAATTATCAGTAGGTCCACATTTTCTTTATTGCTTTGAAAATCACCAGTAAATTTATCTGGAAATTTCTTTACTAAGTCGATTGCGACGCTTTTTATGTGTGTCTGTCGTATGTTGCCCAGGTTAATCACCCTTCAGATATAGCCATCCGGAATACTATTTAGTTATTTAAAGTTAGTGCGAGGAGAAATCCTTGTTACTTTTTCGAATTCGTTGATACTTCAAAGACAAAAAAGAGGGAAAAGGAGGTTATACTCCCCCGACGTACTCATCCTTATCATAGGGCGAGGCCATCTCTTCTTTAATGACTTCTGCGAGTCGCTTAATCCCTTCTCTCATCACATCATCATCAGCGTATGAAAAATTCAGTCTCATGGAATTATAGTTACTGCTATCAGGATAGAACGCATCACCGACGACATAAGCGACCTGCTTAGCAACCGCTCGTTTGAACATCAGACGAGTGTTAACATTTTTCGGCAAGGTGACCCACAGGAACATCCCACCACCAGGGACAGTCCATTTTGCATCTTTCGGGAAATACTCCTCTAATGCTTTTATCATCACATCCCGTTTATGTTTATAGAGCTGTTTGATATGTTTTATCTGAATGTCGAGGTACCCCCCTTTGATGTACTCATACGCGATATATTGAACGAACATGTTCGAGCAGAGATCAGCGGATTGTTTTGTTAGGGAGAACCGGTTGATGACTTCCTCAGAACCGATGATCCAGGCAAGTCGGAAACCGGGTGCGAGCACCTTTGAAAACGTCCCAATATAAATCACACGGCCTTTGGTGTCCATTGATTTAATCGAAGGAAGCGCCTCTCCTTCAAAGACGAGTTCACCATAAGGATCATCCTCAATGATGACAAAATCATATTCCGATGCAATCTCAAGGAGCTCCTTCCGATGCTCTAGCGAGATGCTCTCTCCAGACGGGTTCTGGAACGTCGCCACCGCATACAGAAACTTCGGGGTTATACCGGTCCGGTGAAGACGCTTCAGGTTCCGTCGTAATGATTCAATGTCGATTCCTTCATCGTTCATCGGGATGCATTCACAGTTCCCCTGATACGCATGAAACGCCTGCAGGGCACCAAGATAGGTAGGTGCACTCGTTATATAGGTATCACCTGGATCGAGCAAGTTAAACGCGACAAACGACAAGGCTTGTTGAGCACCACTCGTAATCAGAATGTCATGCAGTTCACAATCAATCCCCTTTCGTTCCCTCATCCTCTGTGCAAGGACGTTCCGAAGCAGGGGTAACCCCTCAGTCGTCCCATATTGGAGGGCATTTTGGATGTTTGTCTTAAACACTTTCTCAATGCATTCATGGATGATGTCAATCGGGAATGCTTCAGGGTTCGGCAATCCCCCAGCAAGAGAGATAAACCCGGGACTCTGTGTCAGCTTCAATAACTCCCGTATCTCCGAGGATTTCAGGTTTTTTGATCGTGTTGAGAATAAACGGTCGTAATTAACTACCATAAAAATGCCCCGTGCCTGTAATCCGTTCTCTTATTTTAAAATTTGGTATTTGCACTAACGACCAATTTTATATAAAAACAATGGTGATTTGCAGATTGAATGGATAGTAGTTGATCAAGAAAATCATTGGTATGGGCCCGGCCGGATTTGAACCGACGACCAACTGGTTATGAGCCAGTCGCTCCACCAGTCTAAGCTACGAGCCCTCGCAATGCTGCAGCCCTTATCAGAGTACTACTACTTAAAATTTAAAGATACCAGCAAAGAGGAAGGTTCTTTAATGAAGAGAAATATCAGTGTTCGTCATGCGGGAGCTAGTGACATTAGCCAAATATCCATTCTTACAGGACACACGACAGTTCATCAAAGAAAACGGACCATCGATTCATGAATTACTTCATGATCCCCCGTACGAACGAGCACGGATTGTCAGCATTGAACGATTAGACAATGCTCTGAAAAACCGAGATGTAGGCAGACGCAGCCTAGCTAATGAGTCAGACTGCATCATGGAAATCTTATCTTATCCCTTGGCACGTATGGTCGCAGTCTGTATCGGAGATTCCTTTTTCAAAAAACGATACGCTCTTGGGGAAGCATCTCATGTGTACAAATACCTGCTCAACGAGACCACTCCTTTTCTTCTTGCCGTTGCCCAGGAACTTGAATTAACTGTTCAACACAACCCCGAGACAAATATCATAAAAATCTATTTCAAGGATTATCTCAGGAACGCACCAACACGGTATAAAGAATGGAAAATGGTGAACCGAGGGATTAACAAAGGATTCCTGACGATTTCCCAGAAAGACCTCGCAAGAATCCTCCTAGAATCACTACGAGAACGCATCAACACAGAACTCATTTCAAGGGAATGTGATAAAAACGTGTACAATGTCTTCTCAACAGATATTCAACGATTCCAGAACATGCTGGCCCTGCAGAAGAAAAAAATGGAGACAACACCCGTAGGTAAAGTGAGCATCGAGAAACTCCCCCCCTGCATGAAGGATATTTTATCTGCTATCCAATCTGGGGAAAACGTACCACACATGGGAAGGTTTTCATTAGTGGCATTCCTTAGCTCATTGAAACTCAACACCAATGATATCTTAAAACTCTTCAGCACCGCTCCCGATTATCAAGAAGACAAAACCCGCTATCAGGTCGAACATATTACAGGGGCATCGTCCTCGACAGAATATAAATGCCCAGGATGTGAGAAAATGCGCACCTACGGAATATGCCCTGTCGATAAAATGGATGAACTCTGTAAAAAAATACATCATCCCCTCAGTTATTATAGCAATAAATGGAAACAGGAGAAACAATGAAACGATTTGTGACATTCGAAGGAATTGACGGTTCTGGAAAATCCACGATATCCAAGCGAGTCGCAGAAAAACTACAAGCAGATGGATATGACACCATCTGGACCTATGAACCAACCGATTCTACCGTGGGAAAATATGTTCAAGAATGCATTAAAAAACAATCTGACCCCTTTATCACATCGTTTACCTTTATTGCAGATCGCATCCTGCATTCCACACAAATCCAACAGTGGTTAGATGACGGAAAAATCGTCCTTTGTGACCGGTACGCTGAGTCGACCTATGCGTATCAAGCAGCTCAACTGGAATCTGAGATGAAAGATCCCTTGAAATGGCTCCAAGAATTATCGAAAGATAGAATCCTTCTACCAGATCGGACATTCCTNTTTCTAATCGACCCAAAAGCCTCTTTGACACGGATTCAACATCGAACAGAATTAATCCCCTTCGAACGTCTTGCCTTTTTAGAAAAAGTCCATATGAATTATCTGAAGGTCTCAAAAGGAAAACGATTTCTCCATTTGGATGCGACACAATCAATCGAGACATTAGTCAAAATCTGTTATAATGATATCATACAAAAAACGAAGAAAAAATGAAAAAAAGACTAAGGAGATAGATCTTTTGAGATCCCTAAAAATCCTCTACTCGTCTTCTTCGTCCTCGAGGTCTTCTTCATCTTCTGCACAAGCTGCCTGTGGATTTGATGCAAGAAAACGTGCTCGTTGACCAACGATAAAAAGCTTTGCAATAAAAGTGATCTCGTTTGCCTCTTCTTTGCTAGATACCTGTCCGACGATTAACATAGTTCTCAATGTTTAGTTTGTCTTTCTTCTTTTAAAGGGTTTGTTGTACAACTGATACCCAGACAGAGAATTTCCAAGAAAAAAAAGAATATTTCTACATCCATGCGTCTAATCCTTTTTGTTCTGTCGAGGTAATTTCAGATAAACCGAATGCACCTTGCACATAATTCTCGATCATCTTCTTATACCACTCAAGATCTATTTCTTTACGATCTTTTACTAGATCGACCGGATACATATAATCGATGGGTTTCACCCCACTCTTGGATGGTTTTACGATGCCGGGTAATGGTTTTTTCGTTATCACGAACTTCATCTTCACCCGGCTTCGGATCGGATGACCAATGAGTTTCTCAAGAGCCTCTGACCGTCTCCCAAATGTCGATGAAGAGCCATCCTGGTTCAATTTGTACCGTTTCTCCGGCTGAACCGATTGAATCAGTGTCAAATCATTCAAATTCACTTTTGCTAAGTCAAGTGTTGAAACGATTTCCCGGGTTGTGTTCTTGATGCTTTCTTTGACAGCCGCACGCGCATCCTCTTCTTTATCCCACCTCGGGTTCTCCCGAAGGACCGTCATCATGATTTCCGCAAGAACCTTCCGTGCGATGTTCGCTTTATCGGATCCTTTGAAGTTATTCCCTTTTGTCGTCATCTCGATTTTTCCATTCTTCTCATCAAAAATAAGGTAGTTCTTATGCTTGACAAAGATCATACCATCATGCTGCTCTGCCTCTAACTCAAAATCAGGGTATTTTAGCTCTTTCTGCCATTTTTCGTTACATTTTTTTATTGCTGCGTTCGCAACTTCAGGCTTGGTAATCCATGTTTCCTCATCAAGAGAGAGATTGACACCTAATGCTTTCGAGAACCCTGGGATGTTCCCCATTGAGCGAGAACAACCCATGTAAATACCATCCGTGTCACCATAGACCACCCGAATATTCTGCTTATTGAGCTGATCCAGGGTATCAGCAAGGATCATCTGTCCTTTTGTGGTGATTGCAGCAGCTCCCCAAAGATTGAATTGTCTCCCGGTCACGGTTGGAGCAGCGAGGATCCCATGGGTACCCGCATTCCGAGCACCTTTCATGCTCTGATACATCATCTTCAGGCTCTCAAGCTCTGGTGTCTGGCTCTTGGTTTTTGCGACTTTTAATTCTTTTTTTATCTTCCCGATGATGTTCATAATNCCAGTCATTGCACAATTCACGACACCAGGGTTCATATCGATTCGTACGCCGATCATATACCCTTTGTCCGCATAGGTATCCTGCTTGGTGATCTCTCTCCAGTTCACGTCACTGTTTTTCAGGAACGTCTCTGGGAGTTTCTTGAGCCAAACCCAAGCATCAGGTGATTCATTCCTGGTCGCAAGTCGGACGGTGTCAGCACCAATGTTCATCGCTTTCAGAATCGTTGGGTACATCGCACCAACATCAGCAACCACCACATGATACCAGGGGATGAAATGCGAATGTGCTTCTTTGTCAGGTTTGATGGTCATCCCACCAGGCATGTGATAATTGACAACCTCCTCGTCATCATCACTACTCACCTGTTCTTTGTAGATCACCTGTGGATATTGCACCCAGTCTGGCATCTCTTCACCGTATTTTAACACCCGGATGAAATCCTTCGACAGCTGCTCCCGTCGTTGCTTTGCGAGACGGATGATCATTTCTTTCGAGCGTTGACTGCCGAAATCCCTTGCTAACATCTGCGCAATAGATTTCACCCGGCAGATTGGTGGGATGATCTTTTTCTGGACTGCTCCACGAAGTAGCGCCATATGATCCCACATGTTGACCGCCCCAGATGAAAGCAGCATATCAAATGGCATGCAGGTGGTAAACGATAAAGGCAAGGCTTGTTGGAGAAAATGTAATGACACCCCGATCTGCTCTTGGACATCCTGTTTGTTATATATCATTGTTCGATTATCGAGTTTGATTTCTGATGGGGCTAAATACACTCTGTTTTCGACGATAATATTCAGGAATGGTGCGAGGGATTTTAACCGGTAGTCGTCCAACCAGGGGTAAAATTTCCTTGCAGCAAGATAGGTATCAAAACTACAGGGATACATCTGCACGATATCAGCTCCCATGATACCGAAATGGAACGATTTATCCTCTCTGCAATACTGAGAGATGAAATTCTGGAAGGTTTTTCGCTCATCATCGGAAAGCTGATCCTGTTTATTTTTCAACAGCCAGTTTATCCGTCCATGGACATGAACGTTGTCAAAACCAAGGATGTTATGACCTGAGATGATATCCGCGTCCTTTGCTTCTTTGCAGAAAATCAAAAGATTCGCGATCTCTTCATCAACTGACCGAGCGGAGTATTGTTTGACCTCCACATCCTTCCAATGTGCTGGAGTGTCTCGGATCTCAAAGCTGAACTCTTCGGTGTCCAGGTTCTTCTCTGATTCGATGGCAACATCAAAACAGGCATACCCGAGGATATCAATGGGAATCTGAGGTTTTCCCTCTTCGAACTGGATCGTCTCAATATCGTATATCAGAACCTTGAGTTTTTTTTTCTCCCCGTTCGTATCAAACAACCAGGCTTTCCCTTCAGCGGCAAGATCCACCAACGCGCGTTGATGGTATGGGATATCATGCTCAGCGGTGAATAACTCATGTTCGAAAAAGAGATAATCACTGATCTCGGGGACAAGGTATGATTCTTTTGTGTAGACTTTAAACACGTTTCGTGTTTTCGTAAAATCACAAAAACTCCGGTAGGTCTCCAGTTCCCCGATGCCTGTGATTTTCGATAGTTTCGGATGGTCCTCTTTGTTTTTATTCCATTGGTCAAGAAGTTTTTTCCGAGCTGTTTTTGCATCGGTCGCTGTGGGTGGGAATGCAAGGAAATGGGGATGATGCAGCTCTGAGACTAATTGAGGTTGTTTTGCCTGATAATACAGATAACTCGGTGAGAGACCTAAAAGCATGTTACTCATGACCTCATTTCCCCCATGTCGGTTTTACCCATTAACACATTAGATGTACTTAAAGCTTCGAAGTAATAATTATAAAACAGTTCCTTGATGTTCATCTTTGATTTCATGACGACTCAGATTGTATTTTCCGATGAATTCAATAAGCATGATACTGCAGATCACCCTGAGAATGCGGATCGTCTCTATGTGATGCTTGACGCCTTGGAACAAACACCGTTTTATAAAAAACTCGAGTTTATCAAACCTGAGATGATCTCTGAAAAATTGTTACATGAGGTGCATTCCTCTGAGATGATCGAGCGGATAAAAGAGATTAGTAAGCAGGGGGACTCATGGATTGATCTAGATACCTACGTCAGTAAATCAGATTATGAAACGGCACGTCTTGCTGTCGGAGGTGTCGCTCAGGTTTGCAGAAACGTCGTCAAGGGCGACGCACAGAATGCCTATGCGCTTGTTCGACCACCGGGGCACCATGCTTCAGCAGAACGATCCATGGGGTTTTGTTTGTTTAACAACGCAGGGATCGCTGCTCATGAACTATCAAAAAAAGGAAAACGGATTCTCATCTTTGATCATGATGTACATCATGGGAATGGGACGCAATCGATTTTCTATTCACGTAGCGATGTGATGTATCAGTCGTTTCATCTATCACCACATTACCCTGGCACAGGGGATATTTGTGAGATTGGTGATGGTGATGGGAAAGGATACACGATAAACGCCCCGCTTGGTTTTGGTCATGATGATCGCGCGGTATCGCAGCTTTTTGATGAGATATTTCTCCCAATCGCCCGACAATACAAACCGCATCTCATCATTATCTCAGCAGGGTACGATTCGCATCATTCAGACCCGCTTGGTGGACTGAAACTTTCTGCGAATTTCTTCGGTGAAATGATACAACGATTTCAGGATATCCAACCAAAGATTGTCTGTACCTTGGAGGGCGGGTACAATCTCCAATGGATCGGGAAATGTCTCCTCTCCCAACTCGGACAGATGATGTATCATCCCCTTCGATTTGATGACGAAATAAAAGGAAATGATGACGTAACCGATGTCATCAGAATGATGAAAAAAGAATTAAAAGAATTTTGGGAATTATAAACTGTTTAATCAAAGATCATACCCATGCCGGTAGCGGCAGAATCCTCTTGTTCTTTGATTTTATCTTCGATTTTTTTTGCTTTTTTCTCAGATAATTTTTTCATCCCAAGTTCCTTAGCAAGCTCTTCGGCACGCTTCAGTCCTTCGGCGCTTCCCTCAACTTTCAAATACGATACTGCTCCTTTAATATCCAAGGAAGTTGCGTCGCGTATCACAATGCTCTGTCTGTTGACAGTCTCATCCTGAAGCATGGTTTGGATTTTCCCTGATTCTGCTGATTTGACTTCAAAGATCACATAGGTCATGTACAGTCACCTTGTATTTGCGGATATAATTATTCTATATAAATCTAATCTTGGGTGGCCCTCTTTCCGTTTTCATTGATTTCTTTCCTTCGTATCCTTGAAGAGCTTATCGGTAATCTATCTTCTGAAAGTACGAAAGGGATTATAATAATCCGGAGAGGTTTTTTTCCAAGAGCGGTTCGCTTTCGATTAATTTCCTCAGCGGTTATTTTTGTCTCCGGGGAAACCACGATGGCGTCAAAATCATCTTCAATCGTTGGTCCATATTTATCCAAAAGAGGTTGAAGGGACACCCGTGGGAGGACATGTTCTTCATCCAAGAACTGCATGATGGTTTGTTTTCGCTTCTCAAAGGACGCAATTTTCCCTTTCTTTGTTATCATTGTTGGAGCAGTCAGACCAATAAAAACAGATCCTTGCGCTCCTGCGACCTGAAACGCTTTCCTGAGCAGTTCTTTATGTCCTTTATGAAAAGGATAAAACGTCCCGCCAAGACAGACCTTCATACTAGTTACAATAATACGATTCCCTATAAATGTATAGGTTCGGAAAACTATATAATTCTCTGAAATGATGCATCTATCATTAGAAGGATGGGATGATGAGCACAAAACGTTCGATTTTCGTTGTGGTAAGCCTCGGTTTTTTGTTATTGAACGGTCTTTCGGTATTGTATCTGACTGAATATTCAAACGCCGCTGGACGAGAAATTTACGTCGATGATAGTTTCTCCTATCCTCGGGATGGGTCCGCGGAACATCCATTGCGGACTATCGCAGAGGCAATTAATCTAGCAAATGATGGTGATACTGTCTATGTGTTCAGTGGAACCTACAACGAAAGTATAGTAATCAATAAACGGATTTCCCTTATCGGTGGAATTGATGATGAGCCAAGTGTCATCTCCCGAGGCGCTGATGTAAAATACCTTATCGAGGTCACCGCTGATTACGTCACAGTAGAAAACTTCATAATACAAGATCCGAACCGGTTTATATCCTCTCAATATGGTGCGCTTGTCCATGTGACATCAAATAATGTTGTTATACAACAAAACAACATCTCAGATTGTAACCTTTGGGGGATCTATCTTGATTCTTCGGATGACAATATGATAAGTGGTAATATCATCAACGATACCAAAGGAGTGTTTGTTTCTTCATCAAACAATAATGTGTTTTCAAGCAACAACATCTCCAATTCTAGTGATGCAGGGTTGAACATCCGTTCGTCAATGAGAAACATTCTGTATGAAAACTATCTTACCTTGAACACCTACGGGGTATACATTAAGGACTGTTCGAATACGAATATAACACAAAACACTTTTAAGAAAAATGATTTTCATGGGATCTATCTGACAGCGGATACCGCAGATGTGATCCGACAAAATGATTTTATCAATAATACCGTAAGTGGTATCACACTTGATTCAACGAATTGTGTCATTGCTGAAAATATCTTTGACCATGGTCAGGTTGGGATTAGTCTACAGCGAACCGGATGTCAGATTTATAATAACTCGTTCCAAAACATGAGCTCCACCGCTCTTACTGCCACGCAAACGAGTAGAAATAATATCATCTATATGAATCATTTTCTTGAAAATTCCATCAATGCGAGGGAACAAGGAAGCAATCAATGGGATAATGGGACCCGGGGTAACTATTGGGATGATTACAACTATGTCGATAGGGACCATGATGGTTTTGGCGACAGGGCATATACCATAGGCTCTGGTCGCGATCATTATCCACTTGGTATGTTCCTGCAACCACCATATAAACCTTCGAATCCATCGCCCGCAGATGATCAAGAGAATGTTGGGTTATCTGTAACGTTATGGGTAACGATCATAGATCCTGACAGTAATATCATCTCGGAAGTCTCCTTCTATAATGCGGTCAATAATCAACGCATCGGGTACGTTCGCAATGTGGTGAACGGGAAGAATGCATCCTGTAGTTTTACATTACCGTTTGATACGACCTATGCATGGTATGTCATTGCGAATGATAGTTTGCAGCAGAACCAATCTGATATCTTGTTCTTTACAACAAAACAGCGTCCACCTGAGAATCAAAAACCAGTCGCGAATCCAGGGGGGCCATATCTGATGAAACTGAATCAGACGGTCGCCTTCAATGGGTCGCAGAGTATTGACCCTGATGGGACCATTATCTTCTATCGGTGGAATTTTGGTGACGGGAGCAGTCAGATTCTTGATATTTCACCAGAACATACGTACGCGGATCCTGGAGTGTACACCGTGACCTTGACCGTTGTCGATGATGATGGACGCAGCAGTATGGCAAATACAACGGCAACTATTCAAGGTGTGATATTCATCAATAATCCCCCTGTTGCTACCTGTATTGCTCCTTCAACGGCAAACGTAGGTCAAGAGGTGAGTTTTGATGCTTCGCTTAGTAATGATACCGATGGGACGATTGTTGGATATCGATGGGATTTCAACAGTGATGGTACATATGATACCGACTGGGTGACCACTCCTGTTATTACCACGACGTTTTCTGCTACGGGCTCTTATGTCGTGACATTAGAGGTGATGGACAATAATGATGCGATAAGTCCCTATTCGACCACTGTTTCAGTCAAGGAAGCCCAGAAGGGTACCCCTGGTTTTGAGATACTAATATTTTTAGTCTCCCTCCTGATCGGCCTCTTAATGTACAAAAAAAATATCTAAAGCGGTATAGATCCTACTTATGCATTTAATTTCCTTTATCTATTAAAATGAAAAATTATAAATACTATTTAAACCCACATCAGTGGTGATGTGGCAGTCGTACAGCAGGGGATACTTTGGAATCACTAGGATAGCTGGAGTGTGTGGCATGTTCCTACCAGTGGTAGTGTTCACCAGTTTAGGGTTCTCGATTGCATCATCACCTTGGTTCACCTGGACACAGCATGCGTTAAGTGATTTTGGCATTCAAGAAAACACGGCGCTCCTCTTTAATTACGGGATGATTATCAGTGGTCTACTTGCCTTGGTTTTCTCCATCGGATTAATGAAGATATTGGTGAATAAACTTGGAGCGTATGTTCTTGCACTCAGTTCCCTGGCTCTCGTCGGTATCGGTATCTTCCCTGAAACCATCTTTACCCTTCATTTTTTGACTTCTGCGTCGTTTTTTATCCTCTTGGCAGTCGGGTTGTTAATCATTGGAGTGACCAGTGGATACAATATCTTTGAAAGAAATATAGGGCTACTGGCGATGGTGCTTGTGGTCATCGCGTTAGGTTCCACTGTTTTTCTCTTCCATTTCGATGGGATAGCGGTGACGGAAGCGCTCTGCTGTTTCCCTGCATTCATCTGGTGCTCGATCGTTGGTTTGAAAATGACTCTTGGTTCTGGTTAGATCATGAGAACCAGGGTTAAACATCCTGCAATGATCGGCTGATGGATAAGGTAGATTGCTAAGGAATGTTGTCCTAACCAGGAGAAGAGTTTGGTTGGTTTGTATGTTGAGAGATCTGGCAGAGGGAATCTCCTTTTATTGTCTTTATAGAGGATATTCCCAAGGGTGATACCAAGCAAGCAGACGCCAAACCATGGAAGGATGGGGAAATAATCAATGGTATGGGCTGCAATATTTGGTTCATGGATTCCCGCAGCGAGTTCGACCATATTTGGGTTCTCTGTCGTATAAAAGAATCCTAATGCAAGTCCAGTGACAATGACAAGTGTCGCGATAATGATATTAGTAGATTTAAATCTCAGGAGGAGTGTACTGAGGATCAGACAGCATCCGATGCAGTGGAGCACTCCGAAGAGAATCGGTTTATCTGGCAGGAAAACTGCGGTCAGAAGGGTAAACAGGATACCGAGATTCAGGATCCACAGCCCTCGTTGAATCGTTCTTATGTACATTTTTTTTGGTTGGTCGTAGTATTTGTTGTTGTTGACCGATTGACAGATTCCGACGAGTAAGAAAAAGATGACCGGGATGATAATATTGAGCGAATAGAGATTTGTGTTAAGAGGGAGGATCCCAAAATAATCGAGGTCCCAGAAGAGATGCAGGATGATCATGAAGAGGATAGCAAATCCTCGGAGTATATCTAACTCAATGAATCGTTGGGAGTGTCCTTTTTCCTCTTGATGTGCTTTCTTCATGGTTGTTCCTTCTCCTTATTTTTCTCCTTTCAAATGATATAATGTTTCGTGTTAACTTTTGACAATGATGGTATTTAAAGATACCCTGGAAGAATACCAAAATGAAAAAAAACTGCGAAGCAAATCTCAGCTACACAGAGATACATTTAAATAAAACCGGGTAAATATTACCTTTCGATAGGGGATAAAAGATTATGCAAAAAAAGATACAAAAAAATTTTAGAAAAGCGATGCTAATAATCACCATAGTAAGCCTATTTGTAGGAACATGCAGCACCATTACCCTTTCTTCTCCAACAAAATCATCACCATCATCTGAACAATCAACAAATGAAAAACAGACACCAAAAATAACCATGATAGATGAAAACCAAGACAACCAACAACAAAGCTACAGCATCCAATATACCATCAGTTTTTCAAAAGAAGATATCAGCATTGACAGATTCCACGGATACGACCTTGTGAACATGAAGGATTGCACATACCTCACACAGTATGGAAAACCACTATTACCAGCCAAACACCTTCGCATAGCCTTACCCGATGGCATGAAAGCAACCACAATACAAATACAATCCATGCAGAAACAATCTCTCCCTGGACGATACACGCTCTATCCGGCTCAACAACCACAAAAAGTCGGAGAAACCCCTCTATCAACTCTCGATCTGCGACTCAATAGAGCATCCTATCTCTCACCACTCCCCTACCCGGAACGACTCGTTTTATTAGGACAACAAAATGACCTTACTGGTCAAAGTATGGTAGAAATCACAATATTCCCATTACAATATCTTCCTCTTCAGAAAAAATTGAGTCTTGTCACTTCCATCACCCTGAATGTCGAAGGAAGGAGCGGATATACTTGTGGTGATTATCTATCCGAACACATCTCAGACACTGGATATGATATGTACCAACAAATGGTTGAAAACATGGTCGTAAATCCAGAACAAGTACGCTTAAAATCATCATCAGCCCCTCAACCCCTGGGTGTTGGACCCGGTGATTACGACTATGTGATCATCACTCAAACAAGCTGGGTAAGCGCATTCCAACCTCTCGCAGACTGGAAAACCCAGAAAGGAATTCCTGCAGCGATCGTGACGACATCCTGGATATACAACTCTGGTGGATACAGCGGAACCAATGTCCAGAAAATCAAGGCATTCGTACAAGATGTCTACACCAACTGGGGGACCATCTACATCCTCTTGGGAGGTGATACAGATATCGTCCCCTGCCATACAAAAACATTCTCAGGAGTTGACCCAGACCCTGTTCCAAATGATGCGTACTACGCTGATTTTGATTCCGACTGGATCTGTGAGGTCAACATCGGGCGTGCATCGGTGACCGGGACAGGAAGCGGCAATGGACAGATAGGAAATTTCATCAATAAGATCCTGACCTACGAAACGAACCCACCATTGACAAATTACGCGAAGAATGCTGCCTTCTTCGGTTTCGATCTTGATAGCTGGACTGATGCAGAGCAATGTAAAATCAGCATTAAAAACTCGTATATCCCAGCGAGCTGGACCATGACAACCGTCTATGACAGCCAAGGAGGAAACCATTTCACAAACGTCATCAGTGCCCTCAATACCGGTCAGAATCTTGTGAACCATGCGGACCATTCAAACAATGACTGCATGGGCACTGGGTATGTGAATCATGACTGGCTGATGTACAGCTCTGACATGGATGCCTTAACAAATGGAAACAAGCAGACCATCTTCTACTCCATGGGCTGCGATCCTGCAGCCTATGATGTCTCCAACTGCATCGCGGAGCATTTCGTACGAAACAATAATGGAGGAGGCATCGCTTTTGTTGGCAACTCACGATATGGATGGTACGAATATGCTATCTATGATACCTTGTCTATGGGATTCGACATGCATTTCTTTCAATCACTCTTCAATGAGAACCTCTACCATTTAGGAGCAGCATTCTCTGATCATAAAAACGACGGATACCAAGAATACCCCGGTGATGAATACTATCAATACATCTACACAGAACTCACCTTACTTGGTGATCCTGAGCTACCGGTTTGGAAAGAAAACCCGTCTACCTTTGTCGTCAGTCACCCCTCTTCAATCCCGCTTGGGTCATCATCTTTTACTGTCCATGTTCAAACAACTGGCGGAGCGAATATCCAAAACGCCTATGTCTGTCTGTGGAAAGGAGATGAGATTTACGAACGTGGTTCTACGAACTCCGCAGGAGATGTCACCTTCACGATTCTTCCGGAGACCGGGGGAAGCATGCAAGTGACGGTGACAAAACAAAACTATCTACCATCAGAAACCACCGCAACAGTCATCGAAGAGAACCTACCTCCATATCAACCCAGCTCACCGAATCCGTCGAACGGTGCGACAAATGTCCCAATCAGTAGCGACCTCAGCTGGATGGGCGGGGATCCAAACCCGGGAGATACCATCACCTATGATGTGTATTTTGGGACAAGCAGTACACCTCCCAAGGTCGGGTTTAATCAATCAGCAACAACCTATGATCTTGGTACCCTGAATTATCTTACCACCTATTATTGGAAGATCGTCGCATGGGATAGTTATGGAGAGACAACAGCAGGATCTTTATGGGTCTTTACGACCAAGGTAAACAGTCCACCGGTATTTGGTGCACCATCACCCGCGAATGGCTCTGGTGGAAATCCACTAAGTTTCACCTGGAGCATCCCCATCAACGATCCAGACAGTAACACTTTCTCATGGTCTCTCCAATGTAGCAACGGACAGACGAACAGCGGGACAGGAGCGACAAACGGAACAAAGACACTTGCCCTCTCAGGATTGACCCTATCAATGACCTACACTGTTTGGGTGAACGCAACTGATTCCGGTGGCAGCGGCCTCTATACTCGAAGATGGTACACATTCAGCACCTTCTCTGACACCGCACCCCCGATTACAACAATCTCCCTTGCAGGAACTCTTGGATATGATTCATGGTACATCAGTCCCGTGACGATAACTTTGACAGCCACCGATGACGTCACAGGTGTTGACTACACAATGTACAACCTTGATACAACTGGTTGGACTCTCTATGCAAACCCGTTCACCGTTTCAGAGGATACGACACATACAATCCAGTATTACTCTGTTGATAATATCGGAAATGCTGAAACTGTGAAATCAGCGGATTTCAAGATAGATCAACTCCCACCAACAACCACCCATACATTCTCAGGGGATGTCGGTAATAATGATTGGTATTTGAATTTTAATTTCCTCCTCAATGCGGTTGACAGCACCTCTGGAGTTCTTTGTACTTATTATAAAATTGATGATGGAGGATGGAATCTGTTCACTACACCAGTCGTGATTACTACTGAGGGTTCTCACACCCTTACATATTACTCTACGGACAACGCAGGAAACATTGAACCTATGAAAGGTCCATTTGCCTTCAAACTAGACTCCACCGCACCAGAGATTACGCTTGCCAAGCTTCAAATCGACCTTTTTACCGTAAAATTCTTCGCCGATGTTAACGATCCGGTCAGTGGTGTTGACTATGTCCAGTTCTTCGTTGATGGAACTCTACAATCAAATGATACAGTCGCACCGTATGAATGGACCTGGACGGGGATTGGTGAGTATACCGTTACTGCGACTGCGTATGATAAAGCAGGAAATTCACAAAGTCAGTCTATGAGTACACCGTATAGCATCGATATTCAGAATCTTTTCAACCCCTATCAGATCCAAGGAGTCACCGTAAAATATAAACAAAGTGAGTAAGAAAATCTGGTCTAGACATTCACCATCCAATTCCCTAGGACTGCATTCGTTGGTTTAAACGTTAAGGTTATCGTAACACCACCTGTGGTTTCTAATAATAAGATTGAGTCACCAACACTCATATAAACAGAAATTGTCGCAGTAGTACCAATTCGAGCGAGACCTTTATTGGCACTATTCTGAACCTGCCAGGTTGCATTTGCATTATTAGTTGATATTTCTATATCGCTCCATCTCACATTTGCATCCACTGACTCAATAATAATCCGATTCGTTGCTGAGTCTGATGAACATTGGATATCAGGTGTTTGAGTGGTCCCTTGCAATCCTCCTTTTGTCAAAACGGCGGTCGCTGGATAATTATTGTTCAGTCCTGTCTGATTTAATGTTAAAATGTTACCATTATCAGAAAACATATATGTATAACACACCGAATTATTATTGAAACAGAGTTGGTTACCTGTCACACCCCACGTACCATCTTTGATATCGGATGAAGAATTAATTCCAAATGTACCATTGCTGTTGAATGTCCAACCTCCAAATGTTTTCTGTTCCTGCCATTCTCCGACAAATCGACTGTCAACAACACTAGAAGATTCAGTCCCACCGCGAAGATAGACAGCGATAACCACTACGATTACAGCAACCACGATGATCGCTAAAAGACCCATGATGAATTTCTTTTTAAGTTTCTTTTTCGTTTTTGGTGGTTTAGAAATCTGCTTTTTTTCAACTGGTTGCTCTGGTTCAGGTTGTATCGGAGTTTCCGGTTGTTGTATAACATCTTTTCCGCATGATGTACAGAATTTTGAACCTTCTATTAACTCTGCTCCGCATTCAGAACAATAACTTGTCATGTTTTATCCATCTCTCCTATTGTCAAATCTTCATAACAATTTAATCTTTAAAAACATATCCTCGCGAAGAAATGTTTTTCCGACTCACCATAAATTTTTTTGTTAAGGAAGCCGACGGAGAGAATACCGACCCAGAGTTAAAATCCCTGAGGCGAAAAACAGTTAAAGAGTTTTATTGAATTATTGAACTGATTCTCACGACCAAGAGCTTATGATATATCTGTTTATTTGTAACCCTTCCTTATAACAATCGTAGAAATTCCAACTAAAACTTGGTGCAGGATTATAACTATAGTTCATTATCCAATCTCTCATTGGACGAATAAACATATTTTGTCCAATGAAAATAATTGGTGGTTCTTGTATATAGATATCATAAGCGGCTTCATATGCAGCTGCTCGTACTGCGGGATCCGCTGAGTATTTTCCTTCTAAGATTTTCTCATCAACGGTTTCATTTATGTATCCTGTATTGTAGGTATCTTGACCGATATCAGTTGAACCAATCAAAGGTGCGATATAGTCATCAGGATCGTTATAATCTGGTCCCCATCCGACAAACATCATATCCCAGTCATCTGTCGTGTACATCCGATGGAGAAGCTGTGGCCATTCTTCTACAATTACTGATGATAGAATGCCGATTTCATCAAGATCTGCATGGAACATGGCCGCCATTGTTTGTCGTTCAAAGTTTCCTACGTTATAGAAGAGCCGTATGATTGTGCCGTTAAATCGATAGAGTGTTCCACCTACATCATAATCTCTGATATATCCAGCGTCATCAAGAATTTGTCTTGCTCTTCCCAGTTCATAATCATAATATGGCGAACCAGAGTTTTGTGTTTCGTCATACGGCATCCCTGTTGGTATTGCACCCGCAAGTCTGCTTAAATACCCATCCCAAGCGGATCCAGCTGCTAAATTATAGTCAAACGCATAACTTACTGCTTTTCGGACTCGACCATCTGCTAAATACATATTATTACTTGCTTTCGTGTTTATCACAAGAAGCGTGACATCATAACTGAGATTGGGGTGTACAACAATCCCCTCCTCACCGATCACCTCTTCGAGATTAGCGTAGGGGACATCGATAATATCAGCATCTCCAGCTTTCAGTAATGAAATTCTTTGTTCAAGGTTAAAACTTGTCTCATATACCACTTTATCAACATGGTTTCCATTCCAACCACCCCAATAATTTTGGTTTTTTGTTAAGAAAACTTCCATTGAATCTGTCCAATTTTCAAGCTTATACGGGCCGGTACCCATCGAGTGTTCTTTCATCCATACGTTTTCTTCTCCGGGGACAACACCACCATGTGTCTCTACGTAGTCTTTGTTAACGATCGCGGCTACCGTATGTGCTAAAAGAGCCAAAAAACCACCATACGGCTGTGTGAGTGTTATTTGAACGATATGGTCATTGAGAACCACGGTACTATTCGTACCTATACATTGTGAAAGAATCCAGTCAACACCAGATTCCGGTGCACCCATCAGTAACACGCGATCAAACGAATATTTCACATCCTCCGCGGTAAAATCATTTCCATTTGAAAATTTCACGTTTTCGCGAAGATTAAATGTCCATGTTAAGGAATCATTTGAGACTGTCCAGTCTGTCGCAAGGCACGGGGAGAATGTTTTTGTGTCATCACCCTTGAACGTCACAAGGGTATCATAAATCTGAGAAATCACGCTCATAGATTGTTCATCATACGCATCAGCAGGATCCAGTGTCTTCTGAACTTTATCTGTATAATAAATGATCATATCATGATTTTTTATATAATTGCCAAGACCTTTTTTCAAAAAGACAAAGGGTCCTATCATGAGATAATTTTGTACAATTGAAAAATCACCGACAGCAACTGTTGCACTACCAGAACCAATACCAAAAACAAAATCACTACGAATACCGGATTCATATCCTTCCCAAATCTCTGAAATAGTTCCGGATGAATATTTCCCAATTTTAGCTACTTTACCAAATTCTATTGACCACTCTACATCATATACCGGTATTGGGCCGGTATTTCTAAAGCTGATATGCCAAAACCACCTTTCACAGTCATAATTTTAATAGTATCCAATGTTTCTCCACCAGCAATACCTGCTGTATATGATTGTGGTTTCTCTATCAAGTTCGTATGATTTGCCAAAGGATTACCTGAAAAAACAGTCACTAATAGTATACAAACGATTACTATTGTTATTTTTTTCATAGTCCTTTGCCTCCGCTATATTGTTTTATAACAATCTTCTCATATAAATATATATCCTGATAGTGATGCTTCATGTTTTTGTATGAATCATTAACAACCTTGTTGAAAGGATGTGAGGGTCCAACGCCTTCTTTTCTATTTCTCAGGAGAAAAAACATTTTTGTATATTTTTTAAGAGAAGAAAAAAAGTAAAATGAGCCGACGGAGGCATTATAATAAAAGGTTTCATTTACTACCATGATTTTCGATGGTTTTTCTCACGATTTTTTGTTAATCCTTAGCATCATTCAGACAATTTCAGATGGTGTCTTTTCAACTCACCACTGGAATGTTGTAGGGTTCTTGTGCTGGATGCCAATCGAATTGAACGATGGGAAAAAGAGGAATTCTTATACTCATCGATGAAAGATGAATCCAATAATACAGATATCCATGAATAACCTGTGGTCCTTTTCCACTCCAATCATCCCAATAATTTTCACTAAAAGATGGTGTCTGATAGAACACGAATGGAAGAGTAAGGAATACCGTCTCCCATAGCAATGCGATGTGCCCACTATTATTTATAAAGTTATTACGACTTATTGTCGCACGAGTATATCGTGTGCTGATACCTAAATAGTTATTTTCAAATTGATTATGGTCGATGGAAACCAATCTGCCGCCGCCTATTACAGTTAATGCATCATTATTTGATATGAAAAAATTGTCATGGATAGTGCATTCATTACTTTCATTACCCAGCCAAGTAGTTCCTATGTAAATCCCATACGGGGAACACCCTGTGATTACGTTATCTGAGATGGTAACCTTATTTCCATTAACGGAGATTCCAATTCCACTATTAAATTGTGTAAACCCTTGTACGGTAAACCCATGGACAGTTGCCTCATCTTCTACAAGAATACCCAATGTAAATGCATCGTTTCCATCTATTATGGTAGTGTTCCTGTCTTCACCTATAAGATTTAATTTCGAAATAATAAGGTCGTGTTCATAATACGTTCCATGATAAACAAAAATCGTATCCCCGGCACTAGCATTATCAATCGCATCCTGAATCCTGGTGTAGTTGCCAGGTCCACTCCCACCAACATACAACCAACTTCCTTGTGATGTTGATTGAAATTTCCCTGTGTCTTGTGCTGTTATTGGAATAATGTTTAATCCAATACATAAGAGAATTAGTATAATAATAAATGTTTTTCCTATCAAAGGATTTCTACCCATTATTTTTTCCTCCAATACAATTTTATAACAATATTCTCCTATAAAAAGAATTTCTTCCTGAGGAAAAGCGATGACATGGTTTACAAAGATGATTTATGGTTATTTTCGAACGATTAATAATTCTGATGAAAAGGTTTTGAGGGGGTCAAAAACCCTCTTTTGATTTTGTGATTTTAAGACAATTTAACAGGAGAAAAAATAGTAAATGGAGCCGACGGAGGGATTACAACAAAAGGTTGCATTTACTAACGTAAAAAAAACCAGCTATAATCGTGCCTAAAACACAGAGATAGAAATCTATATATAAAGGTAGCGGACAAGCATTGACACGGTTTTAATGGTTAAGAATGATATCTTTCTTAAATCGGTCCAACAACTATTGTGTTAAATACAATACGAAGTGAATTATTTCCAATATATCCAGATGGGGGTGACTTTAAAGTGAACTGTACATCTTTGTTGAGAAACAACCATACGATACTACAACTCAATGGATTTGCTAACGCAAGGAAGAACATATGCTTTGCATGAAAAGCGATAAAATCCCCAAAATCGTCATGTCCATAGGAAAGATTCGATATCCGACCACTTAAAAATCCTAGGGCGTCAACATAGCTAGTCACAGGAGATATGAGCGATTGGTGTGTACAAGCTTGTGTCGTTACTTCCACAAGGTCATCATCCTGAGATGCTGTGGCAACACTCTGGTTGATGCTTAGTGCAACTGCGACCCCGATGAATAGAAGGATAACACCTATTGCTAAGATTTTCTTCATTTCAATCACCTCATTCTGAGATGTTATAGGGCTCTTTTGCTGGACGCCAATCGCATTTATAAAGAGTTAAAATGTCAATTTGTTTATATCCCCATCCGGATTGTACCCACTTAAATAACTTACCTTGAATTATTTTAGGTCCAATACAGAGTGTTTTCCAATAGTTACTGCTCCAGTGGTTGACCCAAGCATTTCTGAATAGTGCATTCTGCTTATTATCATAGATATTATTTTTCGAAATGAGATTCAAATATGCTTCTTCGAGGATGACACCATATTCATTATTTGTGATTTCATTCAGTTTAACCAAATTAAATACTGAACTAATGAGGATGATGCCATAAGGGTTGTTACTGATTTGACTTTCTTGAATACGATTTCCTTGTGAGGAATCTAGCAAAATACCTGTTCCTTTGTTATCGTATATATAATTTTTCATAATGATATTGTTATTTGATTGTTTAATTAAAAGACAGAACTCATCAGAGATTGTTATTGTGTTTTCAATGATGCTATTGTTATGCGATGTATCAAGCCAGATACTATATTGATTTCGAGTGAATATATTATTTGAAATAGTATTTCCATTCGACTCTTCAAGTTGTATTGAAAGACTTGTATTGGTGATATAATTTTTTGTGATGTGATTATTTTCTGATTGTATTAATTCGATGCCATGATTGACTTCTCTACGTATAATGTTATTATCAACGGTGTTTTCATGAGATGTGTGTAGTCTAATGCCACAAAGGCAATCAAGAATAACAGTGTTAGTTATTCTACAATGAGCAGCATAAATATCAACGACTGCGTTTCTCCAAGAACCGTTTGTCATTGTGAATCCCATGATTTGAACGTTATCGCTGAAAATTGCTATAGTACTGTGATTTTTTCCTCCGTTGATGATCGTTGTATCTTTATTTTCACCTTCAAGAGTGAGTGTTTTCTCTATGAAAATGTTTTCATTGTAAATCCCTGAATAAACTTGTATTGTATCTCCATCACTTGCGTTGTCAACAGCATCCTGAATTTTTGTATAGTTATTCGGACCAGAACCACCAACGTACAACCAATTACCACTTGATGTTGGTTGAGATATTTTTTCTATATTCTTTGCAATTGCTGGTATGATACTATTTCCAACGAAAACAAAAAGAATCAAAGCACAGATAAAGATTCCAATCAAAGATTTCTTGCCCATTTCTTTTCCCCTTAAAATTTAATGTGTTTGTTCAGACAATTCCTATTGTTATAAAGATACGTAGGGTCACAATCAAGAGTATAATCGGTAAAATACTGGAGTAAATTCAAAAACAAAAACCAAATAATATACAATATTATGCATCCAGGAATCCAAGGGTCAATTGTCATTAAATCCTTATTATTTCTGTTTAAAAAAGAGGTAATGATTATTTCTGGTTTTGTTTTCAATAAATGGAGAGCTTGTATAATCTCATAAAGGTTTATATCTCTTAAAGTAGGAGTTGGTCTTACTTTTTGGATATATAATTCTGTGAATTGTTCAAAGGTTTTATCGTCCATTCTACTAATGAATTGAATAACCTCTTTAAGTTGTTCAATCCTTTTATCTTTGGTTGGTATTTGTAAGAGATTCCCTTTTCCCATTCCAAGATATTGAGATGTAAGGACGTTCTGCTGTTGGTTAGTTGCTCTTTGTGTTCTTGTTTGGAATAAAGGTGAATCATTCACGGTTGATTTGACAGACTGATACCCAATAACGTTGGTCAAGGAACCCAGAACAAGAAGTAATACAACAGTAATACTTATTCCAGTCACCAAATATTTTCTTATCATTGATTTACCTCCTTATGCTATGCTAATACATAGCATGTAATAAAAATCTGGTATTTAAAATTAGTGCAAGGGGCGGGATTTGAACCTCTTGTAATAATGTTGGTCGAAATTCTTAAATTAGGGGTCCGAAGCCCTCTTATGATTTTGTGATTTTAAGGCAGTTTAACAGGAGAAAAAATGGTTAAAGGAGCCGACGGAGGGAATTCAACGAAAGGTTGCATTTACTGACATAAAAAATTCGCTCAAATCGTGTTTAAAAACTGTAGATAAAAATTTTAGATAAACATAGCGGCCAAACGTTGAAACAGTTTAGGGATGGTTTTTTATGCGGAGAACTCCAAGAGTTATATTCATTCCCTTACACTTGAAAATAAATCTTATAGATCGATGGAAAGTAGTGATACGTTTTTAACACAAATGTATTCAAATCCCTTTTCCTATCCTATCACCGAATGACTTACACGTACAGTCTCTGATCTTACATTTTCCATCATAAGGGTGATTCCCTCTTTGATGTTCACATTTTGAGCACGGTTTCATTAATATCTCGCTGAGGGTCGCATCAAAATAAAGAATGTCTATCATCGTTCATCATCACAGTGGAAACAATAATATCGTTCGAAATCATAACTTACCGTCTTCTCATTCTGTCCGAAAGTTTTTCCGCATCCAGCACAATTCATTCTTTTCATTTTCATGTATTATCAACTAGGGATGATGATGCTGAAAATATATAAACTGTAATAAATTGTTTGGAAAAAACCAAATTATTAGTCAACAATCACCTCAAAATTTTCTTGATAAGTTAATTAATAAAAATCAGTTTTTTTTTTGTGCGAAGAAATCCAAGGGTTCAAATCCCGTCCCCTGTACTTTACGGAAGCAGCGACACGATTTGTAACAAAATTTTTTTGTGTAGATAATCGATCTTGATTTTAGGCTAATAGAGCTCAAAAGCTGTTTCTGAAATCGTGTTTTTCACCATGTTTAAAAGGAGAAAAAATGATATGAGGAGTATACGGAGGGCATACTGAACCAGAGTACATAGCCCTTTGAAAAAATCAAATTGTACATTTTTTTTTTAATATTTACTCAATATTTTGTTTTATCTTTAAGTGTGAAAATCCATTTGATAGGTAATTTCGGCTCCAAAGATTTTTGGAGATGATATTATACCAAATAACCGAAGTTCATCAAAAAAACTATGGAGACGTTTTAATCCATGAATCCATACTGGTAGCCCAGTTAAATACATAATCACTGGAATAGTGCCTGAAAAATTTGTTGGAAATGAAAATCCTCCATGAGGATAAGGTATTGTAGCATTTTAATAGCCATTTAAACGTCGTTCAGAAAAAATTGTCCCATAGCCACCATATTCGCCCTTTTCACCAATTGAAATAACCCAAACAAGGCATGCACTACGGAATAGTTTTTCTGTATGATACTGAACAGTCAAATTTAATATAATCATAACTTCATCTGATTGAATTCCAGAGAGATTTACATCAATGATTGCGCCAGGTTCTTCAAATACAACATTGGGATACTGTATTTTTGATGGCGTGTAATATATATGAGCGTCTGGAATATCAACATATTTTATAATTTCATGAGTTAATAGTTCATCTTCTTCTATTAACTTATTTGATTCACTTAATGTAGCGGGCATTGAGGCGATAATGAAAAAAACAATTGTTCCTAAAACAATACTTTTATTGTGTATTGATCTCATAATATTCCTCCCGAATTCATGCTAATAGATATAAAGGCTATTATTTATATATTTTTCTAACATCCATCCAACTAACTATTTTGGGGTCAAAAGCCGATTTCTGATTTAGTGGTTTTTACTGTGTTTAACAGGAGAAAAAAAGGTTGAAGGAGCCGACGGAGGGATTTGGACCCCCGACCTGCTGATTACAAGTCAGCCGCTCAACCGGGCTAAGCTACGTCGGCGTGTTTCGTAGCGGTAATATCTAATCCTATATAAAATTCTCTTGGTGCATAGGATTTGATTTTGTGAATCAACACCTCAGTTAATGTATATCCCTGTTTTTTAGCGACTTTTTTCAATGCAGTGACTCTTCCTTCGATATCCTCCTCTCGTATAATATCATAATAATGTACTTTGCAAATCGGTGCGGCGATAGAGAGGGCAACTGAGAAAAACTTGAACGCCGAAAATGGGAGGTTCATGATGATCCGATCTGCTTTTACCAGAAGTATTTTCCCTACGTCATTCGCATCAGCATGGATGACATCGACAGTATCAAGAACATGATTCTGTTTTACGTTCTGCATTGCCAGATCGATTGCCNTTCTGTTTTTATCTATCGCATAGACAATCTTTGGTTTCGCAAACCGTGCAATCATGATGGAGAAAGGTGCAACACCTGCGAATAGATCCACAACGATTTCTCCGCTTTTTACTTGAGCGACGATGCGTTTTCTCTCTGATGCAAGTCTTGGTGAAAAATATGTTGTCGCGACATCAACATGGAATATTAACCCATATTCTGTATGGGTTGTCAGTGTCTGGTTCTCTCCCGCAATAATTGTAATATTCCGTGTGCGAAGCTCTCCTGAAACAGGGTCAACCAAACAGACGGTCCGTATGTTTTTATGTGTATCGATAAGAGCATGACCAATCTGTTTGCGGTACCGAAGAAGACCTTTTGGTAACTTAATCAGGATAACTGATCCTATGATGTCATAGGAAGTCGGTAATTCCTCTTGAAGTCCTTTTGGGAGTTTCAGAAGATCTTTATAACAATGAGTTTTTAAGGTCCCCACCTCAAAGGATTTGGTGATGACAGGATAGTTAAGTATTTCTTTTTGTTTACTTGCGATAGGAAAATAAATACATGTTGCTTCCTTTACTATTCTGACATCTTCTCGCAGGAGATGCTGTTCTTTGAGATATCTCCGTACCGGCTCTGCTTTAGAGAGCGGAACGCAGAGAGCTTTTGTTTTCTTCTTTGTCATTATACCTGTTGTACATATGATTCTTCAATAAATACTATAGTATCTTGAATAAAGAAGAGTCCCGCCTCCCGGATTTGAACCGGGGACCTGCCGGTAACGGCCATAGAGTCTACAGCCGGCCGCTCCAGCCAGACTGAGCTAAGGCGGGGAATCTGTCAAGCCCACATAATAATAGGTATATTTATTAGTTAAGGTATCTTTCTAAGGCTTGTTTAATATGAGGTTTGGTGTGATTCTCTGTCCACAGTGCAAACAGGTAAAAGGGGTGAAACTCTCATCCCAAACAACAAAATGTATTCGTTGTGGAAGAGCACTTCACATAAAAAAATTAAAGATCTATTATGAAACCGATTCGCAAGAAAAACTACGGCAAGCAATTGGTCTTTTAAACGCTGAATTGGATGGAAACTCAACCGCGGACAAGAAATTTTTATTCGATAAAAACGCATTGAAATGATTCATGATTTCTGTCATTAATCTAAATTTTATACCAATAGTTGTTTATAAGATTAAGGAGGAAAATCGTAATGTATATAAACAAGGTAGGTATTTACGTCACCTGAGGTCCGGTGAGGACACAGATATAAGTTACCTACATCTACATAGTGGGGTCCTTATATCGTGGTTCACGGTGTGAACCAGCACGTGTTTTACCTGATCTTTATGAAGCAATTATGCAATATGAATTTAGGAGGAACTAAAAAATGAAAGGAAACAAAATAATCGCTACCTTGGTAGTACTGACAATGTTACTATCAACGCTGGTAGTTTTAAATCAATTAAATGTTGTAAATAAAGCAAGTGCACAACCTGGTGTTGATGAATGGGGACATGCGACAAAGGAACTCGTATACGGTGTGTCGTATGTGAAAAACACGATTGAGATCAATACCACAGGTTGGAGCACCGGTATTCATTATTTGTATTATCCTACCTACGAATGTGGTACTGGAGCTGGACGGCCTGCTACCGCATTTACCTGGGATGGACCTTATGAAGTTGCAGGTGACCAGGTTTACGTCAATGCAACCGATGCAGATGATGATAAATTATACACCTATAATCAAGCAATCACCTTCAACCGATCCGGTATGTGGATTCTTGATGACGATGACTCCTATGATGTAGACGATCCTTCTTCATTTGACGGTTATATCTGGGTGAATACCTCTAAAGCTTTTACTATCAGTTCCATTGGTGATTTTACCTTTGGCTCAACAGATGATGTCTCGATCGAAGTTAAAGAAGGAGATGTTCTTGTGAATTGCCGGATTGCTCTCATCGATCCAGAAGGAACAACGATACTCAATTCAGCGACCGGTGCTGATGTTGTCACTGTTGATGCTGATGAGTTCACCA
>WSSedL1B2DRAFT_1000015_pt1 | contig 41564 bp, 47 predicted proteins | sample WetSurSiteL1Bulk_FD_9470 | JGI IMG/M metagenome (IMG submission 9470)
ATGATCACTCATGACGATCAAAAAAATCGGGATCATCGGGGCGGGCACCATGGGCCATGGCATCGCTCTTGTGAGTGCCAAAGCAGGCTATGACGTCCTCCTCCATGACATCAAAGAAGATTACATAAAAAAAGGCATCGCTTCTGTGGAGAGATTCATCGATAAAAGCGTGGAAAAAGGAAAGATGACCGCGGAGGATAAAACACATATCATGAGCAGGATCCATGGGACGACCGCTCTTGAGGACATGAAGGATGCGGACTTGGTCATCGAAGCGATCCTTGAGCAGGTCGCCTTGAAAAAAGAGCTCTTCCAGAGACTCGACCTCATCTGCAAAAAAGAAACCCTGTTTGCCTCAAACACCTCCACGATCCCCATCACGGATCTCGCTAGCTCCACAAAACGACCAGATCGGTTCATCGGCATGCATTTCATGAACCCTGTTCCTTTAATGAAGCTCGTGGAAGTCATCCGTGGGTTACGCACCTCTGATGAGACGACCACCATCATCAAACACCTTGCGGAAAAAATGGAAAAAACCCCTATCGAGGTCAACGACGGACCCGGGTTCATCAGCAACCGTGTGCTGTTCGCCATGATCAACGAGGCCATCTTCTGCCTCCAGGATGGCACCGGGACTGTCCAATCTATTGATAGTGTCATGAAACTTGGGATGAACCATCCGATGGGGCCTCTGGAGCTTGCTGACCTTATTGGACTGGACGTGAGCCTCAACATCCTGACTGTCTTGTATGACGGCTTCAGTGACTCGAAATACCGACCTTGTCCTTTGCTTAAAAAAATGGTGCAGGCAGGATACCTTGGTAGGAAAACCGGCAAAGGATTCTACGATTATCCACCACGGTGAACCATATGACGTACAAGAACATCATCCTTGAGAAAAAAAACAACCTTGGCATCATCACGATGAACCGGCCTGCTGTCCTTAACGCCCTGGACGTCGACACCATTGAGGAGCTTACTTGCGCGGTCCAAGAACTTGAAGTAGACCAAACGATCCATGTCGCGATCCTCACAGGCAAAGACAAAGCCTTCATCGCAGGTGCTGACATCAAACAAATGCAGACCATGACCAGCCTGCAAGCACATACATTCGCAGCCAAAGGACACCACCTCCTCCAAACCATCGAAAACTCCCGGATCCCGTACATCGCCGCGGTCAACGGTTACACACTGGGAGGCGGCTGTGAAGTCATGATGGCCTGCGATCTTATCATCGCCTCAACAACCGCAAAGATCGGCCAGCCAGAGATCAACCTTGGCATCCACCCGGGTTTTGGAGGGACCCAGCGGCTCCCCCGACTCGTCGGAGCAATAAAAGCAAAGGAACTACTGCTCACCGGCGATCCCATCGATGCCTCTGAAGCATTACGCATCGGACTAGTCAACAAGGTCATGGAACCAGAGAAACTCATGGAGGAAACTGAAAAACTCGCAATGAAAATCGCCTCAAAATCAGGGGTACAGACTCGCAGCATCAAAACACTGGTGAACACCGGGATGAACATCGACCTTCCGTCCGCCTGCAGCCTGGAGATCGCCTCGTTCGCGACAGGGTTTGCAACCGAGGACCAAAAAGAAGGCATGAGTGCGTTCCTTGGGAAACGAAAACCCAGCTTCCAGAACAAATAATCCCCTCTTCAATATAAAACACGAGAAAAATATAAAAGATATCTTTATAAGACGAGAGAACATTAGAAAATAGAACTGGGGTGAAAAAGATGAAAACAAAACTTGCTGGTATATTGATTAGTCTTATGCTACTGACCACGATTTGTGCTACAGCAACAACCTTGTATACAACTCCAAATAAAACATCGACACAGGCACAGACATCCGCTCCACCATGGTAGATGTCCCTGTCTGGGAAGTCGGGGATACCTGGACGTATTCAGTCGATGATATCTCCATTGAGTATACCACAGATTCGCAATCGATTCTCCTGCATGGATCGCTCTCTGAGCTTCCCCTTGAGGTGACCAGCACCACAGGTGAGTACTATACTCTCAGTTTTCAGACCACCATGAATGGGATAGGCTACGTGAACGCTGACTCTGGTGACGGCCCGGTCAACGTCTCTGTGACGATCTCCGATCTCGCCATTCAAGGAACAGTCCAGGTGGATAAAACAAAACTCGGCATCAAGGATATCCAGGTCTCCTTTGATAATCAGAAGATCACGTTTAACATCATCGAACAACCATACCTCCCGTTACCAAGCTGGCTGCATATCCTCTCAGCGAAATTCAGTTCTGACATCGATGTGAACTGCGATGTGTCTGTCGCGTTGCTTACTTTTCCTTTGAACACCGGGTTACTCTGGGACCTTGTGGCAACGAGTTTCTCCGTGAATGGCCAACTACAATCCAAGCTGTTCAACCTTCTCCTCTTCATCAATAACATCGCGAAACTCTTTGGTAAAGAACTCCTCCCCGCAGAGATTGCTGCACTGCTACCCATCATCGATTTTAATGATGCACTCACCTCATTTGTTGGTACGAACGTCTTTGATATCCCAGGGTTTGCCGGGGTGTTCTACTGCCCAGCGACAGAAACTATCGAGGTCCCTGCTGGGATCTATGATGCGTATAACATCACCCTGATGGGCGGCATCGGTCAATGCTACTATGCACCTGCTGCGGGCAGCATCATCAAACTACGAGGGAACTTTGAGGATCTCATCCCGTTTGTCAAAAGCATTGATCTGACGTTGCAGCATACAAACTACAGCTAAAACCCATAAAGTAAAAAAAAAATTCTTTTTTTCTTTTTTTTTTATTTGAGGATTTTACCCAATATCTGGTCTGCGGCGGTGTACGGGTCGAGTTGTTTTTTCGCAATCTGGTCGATGCAGCAGTCAACGGTGGTCTTCAGTTTCTTTTCATCGAAAATAAAATCCATGAGACGTTTGCGGATGATCTCAATGAGCTCCGCTTCGTAGCGCTGTCGGCGTCGCTGCTCAAACCGCTGGCTCTTCTTCAGATATAATTGATGCTCAGTGATCTGCGTGATAAGCTGCTCGATGCCTTTTTTTTCTTTCGCGGAGGTGGCAACGATCGGGATACGCCGCTCCGGGTTGTTCACCAGATCCACCAGAGATTCGAGTTCCGCGACGGTTTGTTCAATCCCCGGTTTATCCGCTTTGTTGACTACGAAGATATCTGCTATCTCCATGAGTCCTGCTTTGATGGTCTGCACCGAGTCCCCAAGACCTGGTATGAGGACGACCAGGGTGGTGTCCGCTATCTTGACGATGTCGACTTCGTCTTGTCCGACCCCGACGGTCTCAATGAGGATGATGTCCATACCAGCAGCATCAAGGATCTCGACGACATCATACAAGGCACTGGTGAGGCCTCCCATCATGCCTCTGGTGCCCATGCTGCGGATGAAGACGCCCTCATCGGAGGACAGATCAATCATTCTGATGCGGTCCCCAAGCAAGGCTCCTCCGGTGAACGGGCTGGTCGGGTCGATGGCGATGATCCCTACTTTTTTGTTCTGGATGCGGTATGCGAGCGCAAGTTCATAAATGAGGGAGCTTTTGCCGCTGCCCATGACGCCTGTCATCCCGATGACAGATGCCTTCCCCGTAAATGGGTGGATCTGTTTCATGGTCTGCACTGCCTCTGGTGCATCGTTCTCGACCTGGGTGATCAACCGGGCGATGGATCGATGATCCCCCGCTCGTATCTTATCTGATAAACCGGTCATCGTTTCACGTTCTTTTTAATGTAGGTCACGATCTCCTCCACGGGTGTGCCTGGTCCGAAGACCTCTGCGATGCCTGCTTTTTTCAATAGGGGTACGTCTTCTTGTGGGATGATGCCGCCACCAATGAGCAGTACATCCTCCATCTGTTTTTTCTTGAGGAGTTCTGCGACATCGACAAATAAGGTCATATGCGCGCCTGAGAGGAGGCTGAGGCCGACGACATCAACGTCTTCCTGCATCGCAGTGATGACGATTTGCTCAGCGGTCTGATGCAGTCCGGTGTAGACGACCTCCATACCAGCGTCTCTGAGGGCGCGAGCGACGATCTTTGCGCCACGATCATGGCCGTCTAATCCTGGTTTTGCAACCAATACACGTATCTTTTTTGTCATAGGTTTTTTTTCTCCTTAGTAAATCGCTTGTTCTTTATATTCACCGAACACGTCGCGGAGCACCTGGCAGGTCTCCCCGAGAGTCGCATAGCTATGGACACAAGAGAGGATGAAGGGCATGAGGTTGTCGGTCCCCTGAGCCGCTTTTCGTAGTTGTTGCAGATGCTGTTGGACTTTTGTGTTGTCTCGTGTCTTGCGGAGTTTCTGGAGTCGTTGGATCTGTCGTTCCTCGCCTTTCTCATCCATCCGTAGGATAGGGATGGAGGGTTCCTCGTCAAGCTGGTAGCGGTTCACCCCGACGATGATCCGGTCTTTCTCATCGATTTGTTTTTGGTAGCGGTACGCGCTTTCTGCAATCTCCCGTTGGAAGAAGCCTTTTTCGATGGCTGGGATGACCCCGCCGAGGTGTTCGACTCTGTCGAAGTACTTGTAGGTCTCCTCCTCCATTTTGTTTGTGAGCCATTCGATGTAGTAGGAGCCGCCGAGAGGGTCGACCGTGCTGTCCACCCCGCTTTCCTCTGCGATGATCTGCTGGGTCCGCAGGGCGATCCTGACTGCTTTTTCTGAGGGTAACGCGAGAGCCTCGTCCATGGAGTTGGTATGTAAGGATTGTGTGCCACCGAGGACTGCGGCGAGTGCTTGAAGGGTGACGCGGACGATGTTGATCTCTGGTTGTTGAGCGGTCAGTGAGCAGCCAGCTGTCTGGGTGTGGAACCGCATCCAGAGGGACCGTGTTTTTTTTGCACCCAAGGCTTTCATCTCTTTTGCCCAGATCCTGCGGGCGGCACGGTATTTGGCGATCTCCTCAAAGAAATCATTATGGGCGTTGAAGAAGAAACTGAGACGGGGTGCGAAATCATCAATTGCTAGGCCTCGTTTCATCGCTGCTTTGACATATTCGATTCCGTCCCCTAAAGTGAACGCAAGCTCTTGTACTGCGGTGGACCCTGCTTCCCGGATGTGGTACCCGCTGATGGAGATCGTATTCCACCGTGGGATGTTCTTAAAACCATACTCGAAGGTGTCCACGATTAAACGCATCGAAGGCTCCGGAGGAAAAATATAGGATTTCTGCGCGATATATTCCTTAAGGATGTCGTTCTGGATGGTGCCTCCTATCTTGTCTTTTGCTATCCCTTGGTTCTCCGCGTTAGCGATGTACATCGCCCAGATGATCGGAGCAGGTCCGTTGATCGTCATGGAGGTGGTGATCTTATCAAGAGGGATCCCATGGAACAGCAGCTCCATGTCGACGAGAGAGGAGATGGCAACACCGCATTTACCGAACTCTCCCCGGGCGAGCGGATGATCTGTATCATACCCATACAACGTGGGATAATCAAAGGCGACACTCAGCCCGGTCTCCCCATGTTCGAGCAGATAATGATACCGTTTGTTGGTCTCCTCGGCACTCCCAAAGCCTGCGAACTGACGCATCGTCCACAAGCGTCCTCGATACAGGTTCGGATGCACAGCACGCAGGAACGGGTACTCCCCCGGGAACCCTATCTGATCAAGATACTCAAATTCTTGTATATCCTCCGGGGTGTACAGGTTTTTTATCTCGATTTCTGAGAGGTTCTTGAATTTCTGCTTACGCTCCGGGTTTTCCTTGATTGTTTTTTTATACAAGTGTTGCTCCCAGTCCTGGTGTTTCTGACGGATTTGTTCTTCTGTGTTCTTTTGAACCATTCTCTTCGACTCCCCTACGTCTACCAATCAATCCCTTTTCTACTAAGGACTCCTTTTTGATATGGATGTTTTATCTCAAGGATCTCGCTAGCCACATCCGCATGTTTGATGAGCTCGGGTGATGCGTACCTCCCAGTCAGTACGAGCTCGACTGTTTCAGGTTTTTCTTTGAGTAGTTGTATGACATCATCTAACGCGATGAGATGATAGTCAACCGCGACGTTGATCTCATCAAGGATCACCACATCATAGGATTGTTTATGGAGGATTTCCTTTGCGTACGCCAGTCCTTTTTGTGCAAGATCAATGTCGATTTGCGCGGGTTTTTCCTTTGAGACGAACTCATCACGACCGAACTGCACCACCGTGAAGTTCTTCAGCTGCGAAAGAGCATCAAGCTCACTGTATCGACGTCCCTTCATGAACTGTATCATCAGAACCTTCAAGCCATCGCCAACCGCTCGTACACCCAGACCGATCGCTGCCGTGGTTTTACCTTTCCCATTACCGGTATAGACGTGAATGAGGCCTTTTGTGAGGGACATTTCGAGGTTCTAAAACCTCTATGTGTATTATATTTCTTTCTTTCACAAAATCACTCAGCTTCAAGGGTTGTCTTGAAGGAAAATAACAGAAACCTTTATGTGACATGATTTGATTCCCACCTCCATGAAACTCGAACTGAACGATCAACAGAAAATGATACGCAACATGGTCAGGGAATTCGCTGAAAAAGAAATCGCACCAGTTGCTGCTGAACTTGATAAAACCGGGGAGTACCCGACAAAGATCCTTGAGAAAATGGCGAAACTCGGCTTACTCGGCGTCATCATCCCGCAACAGTATGGGGGTGCAGGACTTGACACCATCAGCTATGTCACCGTTGTTGAGGAAATCTCACGGAAATGCGCCTCAACCGGGGTGATCACCTCGGTTCATAACTCGCTTGCTGCCTGGCCTATCATGAAATACGGTACTGAGGAGCAGAAAAAGAAATACCTCCCGATCCTGGCAAAAGGGGAGAAGATCGGTGCGTTCGCTGGAACTGAGCCAAGCGCAGGCTCTGATCTTGGGGCGATGAAGACGACCGCGGTCCTCAAAGGCCATCATTATGTGATCAATGGGGATAAGACGTTTATTACGAGTGGTCCGAAGGCAGGCATCATCATTGTTTTTGCGGTCACCGATAAGAACGCGGGTGCCAAGGGTCTCAGTGCCTTCATCGTGGAAAGCTCCTTTAAGGGTTTCAAGGTTGGCAGCATCTTTGACAAACTTGGGATAAACGCGTCGCAGACCTCTGAACTGATCTTCGAGAACATGGAAGTACCAAAAGAAAACCTTCTGGGCAAAGAAGGAGACGGCTTCAAGATCGCGTTAAGCACCCTGGATGGTGGTCGCATCGGGATAGCGTCCCAAGCGGTCGGCATCGCCCAGGCTGCATTGGATGAGAGCATCACGTATTCAAAACAACGGGAGCAGTTCGGAAAACCTATCGCGAAATTCCAGGCGATCCAATGGATGATCGCTGATATCGCAACACGGATAGAAGCAGCACGTTTCCTGGTCTACCATGCAGCCTATGTCAAAGACAAAGGAGAACGGTACTCAAAGGAAGCAGCGATGGCAAAACTGTTCGCCTCTGAAACAGCGATGGACACAGTCATCAAAGCAGTCCAGATCCATGGTGGGTACGGGTATACAAAGGAATACACCGTCGAACGATTGTTCAGGGATGCGAAGATAACAGAGATCTACGAAGGCACCTCTGAGGTCCAACGCATGGTGATCTCCGCAAGTCTTCTCGCATAAGAATTTTCATCTCACATTCCACTTAACAGTATCAGATAGGAGAATTGCAACATGGGGGAGTTCGAGTACGAAAAAACATATAAGGCGTGGAAATGGGATATCCCGAAGAAATACAACATCGGTATCGACGTCATCGATAAACACGTTACCTCGAAGAACAAAAACAAGGTGGCTCTCTACTGGGAAAACGCAGCTGGAGACACCGCCCGGTACACGTTCCGGGATCTGAAGATTCTCAGTGATAAATTTGGGAACGTCCTGCGAACACTTGGTTTTAAAAAAGGAGACAGGTTTCTTATCCGTCTCCCGAACATCCCCGCGTTCCAGATAGCATTCCTTGGGGGAGTCAAGATAGGTGCTGTCCCGATCCCCTCGAGTGTCATGTTCCGGGAACATGAGATCGAATACCGGATCAACGACAGCAGCGCCAAAGCAGTCATCACGACTCAGAAATTCGCTAAAGAAGTCCATGCGATAAAAAACAACTGCAAGACCCTGGAGCATATCATTGTCGTCGGAGATTGGCATCCTGGGGAACTTTCTTTTGATGTGTTGATGAAGGAAGCATCACCTCATTTAGAACTTGAGCCTACGAAAAGTACGGATATCGCGTTTTTCTGCTACACCTCAGGTACCACGGGTAATCCCAAAGGAGCGGTGCATCTGCATCAGTGGGTCCCAGGAAACGACCCTAGTGTGCTCTTCTGGCAGAACGGTCAAGAGACGGACCTGGTCGCTCACACCGGGGACCTCAACTGGATCTACCCTTTAGGTAATGGATTCCTTTACACCTGGCGCTGGGGGATATCCACACTAGTATACGATGGGAAGTTTGACGCTGTTCACTGGTTCGAACTATTGGAAAAATACCGGGTGACGAACCTGGCATCAGTCCCTACCGCCTATCGCATGTTCCTAACCATAAAGGACGCGGAAAAAACCTATGATCTTTCTTCATTGCGTCATTGCATCTCCGCAGGTGAACCACTCAACCCTGAGGTCATCAAAGAATGGAAACGACGCTTCGGCATCGATGCGTACGATGGCATCGGCATGACCGAGGTCATGGTCTACGTCTCCAACATGAGCGGCATGAAGATTAAACTTGGCTCCTGCGGCAAACCACAACCGGGGCATCTCTGCGCGCTCCTTGATGAGAACGGCAACCCTGTCAAACAAGGAGAGACTGGTGCGCTCGCCATCAACAAAAAAGACCCGGGCTTGTTCCGAGAATACTGGAACAAACCAGAGAAAACAAAGGAGAGCTTCAGCGGAGACTGGTTCTTATCCGGGGACGTCCTCTACCAGGATGAGGAAGGATACTACTGGTTCAGTGGACGCAATGATGACCTCATCAAAGCCAGTGGATACCGCATCTCACCTTTTGAAGTCGAATCAGCCATCATCTCCCATCCAGACGTCCTGGAATGCGCGGTGGTCGCAAGCCCTGATCCGATGCGTGGCACCATCATCAAAGCCTACGTCATCCTACGGGATCGTACAAAAGCATCAGATGCGATGGTCAAGGAGATCCAGGAGCACACAAAAAAGGTCGCAGCCCCCTACAAGTACCCCCGAGAGATTGAATTTGTTACCGAACTACCCAAGACCCAGAGTGGCAAGATTAAAAGAAAAGATTTACGAGAGCTGGAAAAACAAAAGAAAGGAGTGTTGAAATGAATATTATCGTCTGTGCAAAACAAGTCGTTGATGTCGCAGAAATCAAAGTGGATGCATCGACAAAAAAACCGATCCTCGTTGGTGTGCCTCAGAAGATCAGCGACATGGACAAGAACGCCTTAGAGGAAGCCATCAAGATCAAGGAAAAACATGGGGGAAAGATCACGGTCCTCACCGTGGGAGCCCCGGATGCCAAGGAACGGATGAAAGAACTGCTCGCGATGGGGGCGGACGAAGTAGTACTGGTTCCACCGCCAGAGCATGCAGACTACCACGTCATAGCTCACTTGCTCGCTGGAGCGATCAACAACATAGGTGCGTATGATATCATCCTGTGTGGCGAGGCATCCATCGATATGTTCTCTGCTCAGATGGGGCCACGGTTAGCTGGGTTGCTGAACATCCCGCAGATCACCTACGCCCAAAACCTTACTGTCGATGCTGGCAAGGTCGTCTCAGAACGCAACCTGGGGGAAAAAGCAGTAAGCATGGAATCAACATTTCCCGTCCTCCTCACCATTACCAAGGAGAGTAACACCCCGCGGTTGCCTAGCCTTATGGCGATCCTTTCCTCCTCAAGCAAACCGATCCATGAATGGCCAGCGACCGGAGTCACAGGGGAAGCCCTTGTTCCAAAAGTGAAAACAGTGGACATCAAAGGAATCCCGATGCAACGAAAAAACATCATCTACCAAGACGATCTGGACGTCTCTGTCTCAAAGCTTGTGGATGAACTTGGGAAAGTCGGAGTGCTGAGGTGAATAAAAATGGTGCTTGTCTACTCAGATGATAAAAAACTCACCCTAGAGTTACTCAGCAAAGCCCAGGAGCTTGCAAAAGAGATGCAGAAGAAAGTCATCGCGGTGTGCATCGGTCATGAAGATTCAGCAAAAGAATTCCTCGAGCATGGAGCGGATGTCGTCATCGTCGTGGAGACCTCCCAGCATCAGTTCAAGGCAGAGGAATACACCAGCATCCTGCAGACCATCATGAAGGACCATGGCAACGAGCTTGTCCTAATCGGCTCCAATAAAAATGGAAAAGAGCTTGCGGCGCGTCTTGCAGCAAAACTTGATGCTGGCTGTGTCATGGACTGCATAAAAGTCTCTTTACATGACAAAAAAATCACCACCGAACGTATCGTCTATAGTGGGAATGCGATAGCNGTTGAGCAGTTCACTGCTGCCCCGCAGATCCTCACCATCCCACCAAAGGTGTTCGATCCGCTNGCGAAGAACGAGCATCACAAAGGAGAGATCATCAAAAAGAAGATCGACCCTGAGCATTCCGCCTCAAAGATCCTGAAGATCCAGGAGATGAAATCAGAGGGAGTCACCGTTGAGGACGCGGAGATCATCGTCTCCTGCGGCCGGGGTTTCAAAAAGAAAGAAGACATAAAACTCGTCAGCGACCTAGCAGACGTTCTGAAAGGACGAACCGTTGGATGTTCTCGTCCGATCGCAGCAGACCTCAAATGGCTCTCTGAGGACCATTGGATCGGCTTATCCGGCCATAAAGTGAAACCCAAACTGTACATCGCTTGTGGGATCTCCGGGCAGATCCAGCATATCGCTGGGATGCGGGACTCCGGTGTTATCGTCGCCATCAACAAAGACCCTGAGGCTCTCATCTTCAAATCCGCGGACTACGGAATCGTCGGAGACCTCTACGAGGTGCTCCCTCGGCTTACGACTGCCATTAAAAGCAAACTCGGATAAATCCTTTCACATTTCCCCTAAAACAAGGTAATATCCTCCCTCGTTTGATACCTATGAGCAGAAACGATGATGTAAAACTTCTCAATCAGCTTCCGAAAGAGAAAATCCCTGAGTATGTATTCATGCAGCTGCGGAACCTCTGGGCAGTCGACGGGTTATATTTCCTGGGGATCGAAGAAAAGGATGGTACAGATGTTGCCACCAGCATTGATGCGAAAGTCTGGGCTGTTATGGGGAAGATCGAAGCAAGGAAACTCAAGGAATTCCTAGGTATCACCCAAACTGATATCCCTTCGATGATGAAGGCCCTCCAGTACACCACCTGGGCCTTAGACCTGGAGGATAAAGAAATAGAAATAACCACAGATCATGCGATCATTAGAAACGTCCGCTGCCGGGTCCAACACACACGGCTCAGCAAAGGACTCAAAGAGTTCGGCTGCAAACCAGTTCGTTTCGGCTTCCTCAAAGCCTTCGCAAAGGAATTTAACCCAGATATTGTTGTGACCTGCACTATCTGCCCACCAGATAGACACCCTGAGGATCTCTGGTGCCAATGGGAATTTACACTAAAGGAGAAATAACCTATGAAGACCTCAAAAGAATACAAAGAAAGCCTTCGGAAGATGCGACCAAACATCTACAAATTCGGGGAACTCATCACCGATGTCACCACGCATGCTGCCACCAGACGCTCCATCGAAGGTCATGCACAGATCTTTGATGCGGCACAAAAACAGGAGTTCAAAGATATTCTCACAACCACCTCCCATCTCACCGGTCAACCTATTTCTCGGTATCTCTCCATCGTACAAGGCTCAGAGGACATGATCGCTAATGTTCGTATGAAACGACTCATGTTCAACCTGACTGGGACCTGCACTGGAGGCCGCTGCGTCGGGTTTAACGCAATCAACGCAATGTGGGCGACCACCTATGACATTGACAAAGAGATGGGGACGCAGTATCATAAAAGAATGCAAAGCTGGTTGCTGGATGCCCAGAAACGAGACATCACCCTAGCTGGTGCTCTCACCGATGCCAAAGGCGACCGGTCAAAATCACCTTCGCAGCAATGCGATCCGGATCTGAGTCTGCGAATGGTTGAAAAACGAAAGGACGGCATCGTCGTCCGCGGTGCAAAGGTCATGATCTGCGGGGTCGCTGCGGCAAACGAAATCTTGGTCATGCCCGGGACCGGGTACAAGGAAGAGGATAAAGACTACGCGATCTCCTTTGTCATCCCCCGTGATATCGAACATCTGACCATCATCGAGACACGACGACCCAATGACACCCGGGAACAAGAAGAAGGATACGACGCACCCGTTGAAAGCGGAGGGATCACCCAATCGTACCTGCTTTTCGAGGATGTCTTTGTCCCCAATGATCGAGTCTTCATGTGCGGTGAATATGCTTACAGTTTAAAGGCAGTCATGAACTTCATCGCACCCTACCGCGCTGCCATCGGAGGATGCGTCGCTGGGCAAGGAGACGTCATGGTCGGGGCAGCAGCGCTCATGGCACGAGCAAATGGACTGTCTGAAAAAGTATTCCGGGACAAGCTCACCCAAATGACCATCAACAATGAAACCACCTTTGGGATGGGCATCGCAGCAGGGGTCCTGGGAGTAAAACACCCCTCGGGAGTCTGGATCCCAAACACCTTGTTATCAAACGTCAACAAAGTCCATGTCGCAACTATCCCGTATGAAACCAAACGGCTCGCTCAGGAGATCGCGGGAGGCATCGCAGAGACTGGTTGTCTTCCCTCCTGTAAAGACCTCAACGACCCACGCTACGGAAAACTCTTACAAAAATACCTTCAAGCGAACTGCTCCGGGGAGACACGCGCGAAAATTGCCCGCTTGATAGAATGGTTGACTATCGGTAGTGGGGTGCCTGGCTGTATGCATGGTGGGGGATCCCCCGATGGAGCAAAACTAGTGATCAACGCATCCACCGATATCGCCCATGACATCGAACTAGCAAAACGACTTGCGAACATTACTGAAGACATCAAGGTTGAGACGAAAAAAAAATAATAATGATGCTAGGAGAAAACCTGTTTCAGGGGATATATTTTTAAAGGAGACCATCATGTTACATATCATTATAGAGGGATATATATGAAGAAATTATACATAATTGCATTATTATCGACCCTGCTAGTCACCACAAATATAATAGGGATTTCAAAAAGCGTCCCTACGAGTACACTTGAGGATTATGACCCATTGGTGGATGTCTCAGTCACCGTTGAGATCAAAACGATCCGATATCTCGCGATAGATGATTTGCAGACCTTTCCCAAGAATCCGGGGAACAACACCCCGAATCTGTTTGTGAAGATCCTCATCAACGACGAAGAATTCATTAGTCCCGTCTGGAACAACACTAAATATATCACGGATGCAGACTGGAATGCGACCCTGAACGTCCCTGATGATGTGGAAAACGTCACCATCACCATGGAGCTCTGGAGTGATGAGACAGAAGATGTCGCCTATGATCTGAGCGCTGATCTCGATGATTACGACGTCACGGTTACCTACAGCATTAAAACTGGACATTGGACTGGAGATGATGCACAGGGTGATGCGAGTGGGTACGGTAGACTCAACGGATGCGATGATGGCAGCATTTATGGGAACGACCTTGACTGTGAACTGTGGTTTGACATCACGCAGAATGATTACGATGGCGACCAAATCCCCTATTGGATCGAAGTCAACAGCCTCGGCACCGATCCCTACGTCGATGATACCATCCTTGACCCGGACAACGACAACATCCCCACCTACTGGGAATACCGCTGGGGCTATCAACCACTCACCGGAAATGATTTTGAGAACATCGATCCGGACAGCGACAGCATCAACAACATCGAGGAATACCTGACCTCCCAATGGCTCTCAGATCCGTTCCGGAAGGATATCTTTGTCGAGATGGATATCATGGGAGACGGACCGAATGGTGAAAAAACCTATTTCCCAGAAAACTCAAAAGAACTCATCATGACCGCCCTGGACAAACAAAACATCATCTACCATCTTGATATGGGGACCATGGGTGGCTATGAAATCATCCCGTTTGCTGAGAGCCTTGGTCGAGATGACCTTGTGCAGATCTATCAACAGTATTTCTTACATGGAAATGCGAATAACTGGCGACGAGGCGTGTTCCATTACGGGCTAGTCGTGTATGATGCGGGGATAACAGGTTATACCTACCTCCCGAATGCGTATCAAATAACAAGCTCCCATCTACAGGAAAAAACAAAAAAGATGTTCCTGAAGGAGGATATCATCTACGCAAGCGGCTACCTACATGAGCTGGGTCACACCCTGGGGTTCTGGCAGATACCAGGACATAGCCGATTAAGTGCATATCCCTGGCAGATCGGATGGTGGATCGCACACTCCTACCGGAGCTGTATGAATTACGGATGGACGTACCTGATCGTCGACTACTCCGATGGCTCCCGACGACTCCCTGACCTCAACGACTGGGAGAGAATCGATTATTCCGCATTTGAAAGCGATTGGGGTTAAAAAAAAATTTCAGCGGTTCATCACCACTACACACCTGGGTTTCACCTCGCGGTAGGTTAAACCTCATTTTTTTTTGCCGATGTATGCGTATGCAACGAAAATCATTGAATCTTCTCATTGATGCTGGTTTATTACAAAAAGCAAGAGACAATGGTCTTGTCATAAGCAAGTTTCTTGAGCTTAAACTACAGGAGTATTTCTCATTTATAGAAATGGTGAGTACGCCACAAGGTCCTTTTAATAAGGAGATAGTGGGCCTGTCCGAATTTGAATCGGAGTCTCTAGCTCCCAAAGCTAAAAGGATGGACCAAGCTACCCTACAGGCCCAGCATACACGGTGAAACAGCATATCCTATTTAAAAATATTTATGAACCACCGGTTGTTCTCACCACACGATGGATTTTACTTTAAAAAAACCGATGCACATAGTAGCTCTCCTCGGATTACTAGGAACGCTAGCCCTGTTCATCGGATACCCTGTGCTTTCTCTTTTTCTCTCATCAGAGATCCCACCGGTCTACACCCCGTCTATGACCCCGTTGCAGCGTATGTCAATTGAGGCATCCTTGCTCTTCACACAATTCCTGTTTGTCTTTGCTGGCCTGATCGGTGTCCCGCTTCTCTGGTACAAGTTCGTCAACCACCTTACCTTAAAAGAGATGTTTCAGCGACTCCAACTCAAACGAGAAGGCCTCTCTGACGCACTCCTCTGGGGATTCATCACTGTTATCGTCGCATTTGCGATCACCATGGGCATCGGCTTGCTCTATCTGTATCTCACAAAGACAGACCCTAGCGAGTTTAGCAACATCCCGGATCTTCAACAACTCTTCTCGATTACCTCTTTATATATACTCGTCACAGTCCAACCCTTCTGCGAAGAGTTCTTCTTCAGAGGATTCCTGTTTGAAAAGATCATAAAAAGAGGCGGACCGATCATTGCCATCCTAGTTACATCGGTGTTGTTCGGCATCTCTCATTTGTCGTACACCTATGCATATGCCGCTATTATCGCAACCATCCTTGGCATCCTGCTCTCAGCGGTTGTATATAAAACAAAAAACCTGTACTCCGCAATCTTCGCCCACACTCTGATCAACATCATAAGTCTTACCTTGTATTTTTTCGGGAAAAACTTTTGGATGTAATCGGTAATTCTATAAACAACAGACACATCCTTTTTTTACAAAAGGTGAACATGACATGCAAAAAGAACGAACATTTGCTATGATAAAACCAGATGCGGTCCAGCGGGGCTTCGTCGGGGAAATCCTGTGTCGTTTTGAGAAAAAAGGCATCAAGATTGTTGCAATGAAGCTTGTTGCAGTCGACAGGAAACTAGCGGAAAAACATTACGGGATACACAAAGGAAAACCATTCTTTGAACCAACCGTGAACTACATCACTTCATCACCTGTAGTAGCGATGGTGCTGGAGGGAGTCAATGTCATTGAGATGGTCCGAGCGATGACTGGGGCGACCGACCCGCAGAAAGCAGCGATGGGGACGATCCGGGGTGACTATGGTCAGTTCATTGGCAGGAACATCATCCATGCCTCCGATGGGAAAGACACTGCCCAGTTTGAGATCAGCCTATGGTTCAGCCCTGAGGAGATCGCATCGTACCAACGTATCGATGAGGAATGGCTCACCGAATAAACCCCCCCTCATTCTTTCTCCTTATTTTCTCCTGTTGAAAAAATCGAAGTTTTTAAATAGAAGCATAGTGTTTCTACTATCTAATAAAAAATTGAAATAAATATTAGAGGAGAGTATGTAAAATGGCAAAAGATATGATGGGTAAAGTAGCAATATGGGCCTTTATCATAGGAGCACTAATAGCATTATTAGTCGGTCTCTGGCAAGCCTACACCATTGAACAAAACCAACAACCAGTATTCACCACAGATATGGGTGGATGGATCGCTTGGATCTTAGCGATACTTGGTGCTATTGTTGGATTACTTGCGATGCTCGGAAAGGGAACAATCACAAAAACAGAATTACCAGCGTTTCTAACGGCAGGAATCGCATTACTCGTCATGTACGGAGTTTTCCAAGGTTTCAGTATTGATCCCTGGATCGGATCCCTGTTCAAAGGCGTTTCCCAAGCTCTTGCAATATTCATCGCCCCCGCGGTTGGCATCTTGGCCATCAAAGCCATCTGGGACATTGGGAAAGAAGAATAATTCTTCCCTTTTTTTCTTCCTTTTTTTATTGTTTTTTTTAAGATTTTTCAGATTCTTTTTCTAAAAAATTTTTGATATCTTAAAGAACATATTTTTCAATAGTTTTATCTAATAAGAAAAGATGTACCTCTCCAAAAAATAGAGCAGGGAAAAGGAGAACGTTGATAATGTCTGTTCAGATAGATCCCGTTATAGGAATGATTATCTTATTGGCAACGACCGTGTTCCTTGTCATCGCAATTGAACTCAAAGAACTTGTCAAAGCAACCATTGCACTAGGGATCGGAAGTGCGCTTCTCGCATCGGTCTTCTACATCCTAGATGCACCCTACGCAGCGGTCTTTGAACTTAGTGTCGCAGCTGGTCTGGTGACGATCCTGTTACTCTCTGCGATTGGCATGATGGAGAAGGAGGGGACGAAATGAAACCTAAAACAATCCTCACCTATGGTCTGTCTCTGCTCTTTTTACTCGGATTACTTTACATCTTTTCCCAGGTTTTTCAAGACGTATCCGCCCCGATAACATCCTCTGAGTCTTTNAGTCAGGCGCTCTGGGGCACCTGGGGNGCNACCATCATNATTGTNTCCTTTGTNTTATTCGCGGGTGGCGCGGGTATCCTTGTGTTGCTTGGAGGTGGCTGGCGATGGGAGTAGAACTGTATCTTGCTTTTGCGGTCGCGATCCTTTTCCTGGGATTATATTGTATTCTGACGAAAAAAAGCATCATTAAAAGTGCGATCGGCATCAGCATCATGGTCAAAGGAGGCTCCCTGAGTTTTCTGGTTGCTGGTGGAGCGACCGCGCAAGTCGCAGTCGTCCTCATTATTGTCATTGATGCAATCATCGCCGCAGTATTACTATCCATGGCAGTGAACGTCTACAAACACACAGGTAGCCTTGATTTCGAGGCTTTAAAACGACTCTGGGGGTAAACCATGTTACTAGATAATGAACTCCTTGTTTGGCTTTCTCTTATATTCCCCTTTGTTGGCACCGCACTTGTCCCCGTCATCGCTCGAGCAGGGCAATCGATTCGGACTGCGTTTGCTGTCATCATTGGTTTTTGCACTGCAGGCTCTGTTCTGCTGTTACTCCCCGAGGTTTGGATGGGACGCACAGAGGGGTTATCCTATACCGTGTCCTGGGCACCCTCCATTGGCCTGGTCTTCTCTGTCTACATCGACCCGTTATCGGTCATGATGGCAGCAGTCGCCGGAGGCATCGGCTCACTTGTGCTTTTATACTCCGTGAAATACATGGCGGGTCAAGAGGGCTTGACTAGGTACTACGCGCTGGTGCTGCTGTTCATCGGCTCAATGATAGGACTTGTGTTTGTTGATAATCTTTTGGTCCTGTATTTCTTCTGGGAAGCGGTCGGACTCTGCTCCTATGCGTTGATCGGGTTTTACACAAAGGACCCAAAAGCAGCCAAGGCCGGCATCAAAGCATTGGTCATCACCAGAGTTGGAGATATCGCGTTTCTCATCGGTATTTTTGTGCTCGCTTCCGGAGCGATGACCGCGCTAGGTTTGGATTTCTGGCAAGCGCTCAGCATCCATTCATTGATTCAGAATGTGTCAAGCATCCCGATGCAGACGTTGTCTATCGCTGGGTTCTGTTTCCTACTCGGTGCCATGGGAAAATCAGCTCAAGTGCCTTTGCATGTCTGGCTTCCGGATGCCATGGAAGCACCCACGACGATCAGTGCGTTGATCCATGCCGCGACCATGGTCAATGCAGGAGTTTATCTCCTAGCTCGTTCACTCCCGTTGTTCTCTAATGTGCCGTACTGGATGACCGCGCTTCTCGTAGTCGGTGGGATCACCGCGTTTCTCGCCGCGACCATGGCACTGGTGGAACATGACCTCAAGCGTGTGCTTGCGTATTCCACCATCAGTCAACTCGGATACATGATATTTGGGTTAGGGCTGGTCTCCGGGTTCACCGCGGCGACGTTCCATCTGATGAGCCATGCAGTCTTCAAAGCATTACTCTTCCTCGGAGCCGGGGCGGTCATTCATTCAATAGGAACCCGGAACATGTATCAGATGGGAGGACTACGGAAGGATATGAGACTGACCTACATCATGATGCTCATTGGTGGATTATCACTTGCGGGTTTGATCCCCCTTAGTGGTTTCTGGAGCAAAGATATGATACTTGCGACCGCATGGGAGACAGGCAATTATCTCCCCTTGCTACTCATGGTGATCACTGCTATACTCACTGCAGCCTACACCATCAGAATGATCAATTTGGTGTTCTGGGGTGAGAGCAGACGAGAGAAAATTGCTCATGAAGCACCCTGGCAGATGAGCCTACCTCTTATTCTTCTTGCAATAGGGACGATCGTCTCATGGCTCGGGATTGGGTTGCTCAGCAGGGCGTACCATTCCTTTAACCTCTCAGAGCATGCTCTCACGCTGGGTTCCTTTATCCTTGAGACCTTTGAGACACCCGTCGTGTGGATATCGATAGCCGCTTTTCTGATCGGTATCGGGTTATTCAAGATAAGGAAACAGTACGCAGCGAACAATGCGGGAGAAAAATCCATCGTCATCGCACGACAAGGTTACGGGTTTGACGCATTCTACGGCAGCATCATCCGCTGTCTCCGCTGGTTCTCCGCACAGTTCCGAAAAACCCATACCGGTGATTTGAACTATAACATCGCTGGTATCGCCCTTGGGTTCCTGCTCTTGATTCTTATCTTGTTCTTCATCGGAGGAGGATTCTAACATGATCAACCCAGTCCTCCCCTTAGTCTTCCTGCTCGCAGGATCCGTCCTTGCGTATGCAATGGGACGTGCAGAACATGTCTTTAAAAAGAAATATCTCGCGGCAGTCACTGGACTACTGTTCTTTGGTATCGCATTACTACTACAGATCCTGCTAGCCATTCAAGTCTGGGGGAACGGATCAGCGAGCTTCTTCATCGGAGACACACTCCTGAGGATGGATGCCCTGGCTGTTTATCTTGCACTCATCGCTCTTAGCCTAGGCACAGTCGTCAACCTCTACTCCATCATCTATATGAAAAACGATGAGGGACAAGAGTATTACTACACCCTCCTCCTGCTCATGGTCGCAGGCATCATCGGTATCGGCCTTGCCACGGATTTCCTCATCCTGTACTTGTTCTTTGAAATGATGTCTATACCCTCCTACGCGTTGGTTGTGTTCCGCAGACATGAATGGATGGCAATCGAAGCAGGCATGAAATACATCGTGATGGGAGCGGTCGGCTCCGCGTTCGCGTTCTTCGGAATCTCCCTTGTTTATTTCCAGACTGGGACCCTTTCATTCAACGCTCTGATTGGAATGCTAATTACGACACCTATCCTGCAGGCAGCTTTGCTCTTCCTTATCATCGGCTTTGGCGTCAAAGCAGCGATCGTCCCCTTACACACCTGGCTTCCCGATGCACATTCCGCTGCCCCCTCCGGGATCAGCGCGATGCTGTCTGGTATCGTGATCGGCGCAGGATTCTTCACCTTGCTACGCGCTCTACTCATCTTCACCGGCACCAGCCTTGCGGTTGGTGAGATGCTCATCATCATCGCACTTTTGACCATGAGTGTTGGGAACCTTATGGCTTACTCACAGCTCACCCATAAACAAACAGACATCAAACGAATCCTCGCGTACTCCAGTGTCGCCCAGATGGGATACATCGTCCTAGGTATCGGTATCGGTCTTGCGTATGGTATCCGCATCGGCTACGAAGGAGGCCTTTTCCACATCATGACCCATGCGTTCATGAAAGGCCTTGCTTTCCTCTGCGCAGGAGCAATAATCCATGAGCTTGGCACCAGGTATCTCGATGAGATGGACGGCATCGGTCTGTCCATGAAAGTCACCGGGTTTGCTTTTACCTTATCCCTGCTTTCACTCGCGGGAGTTCCCCCACTCAGTGGTTTTATGAGCGAATGGATGGTGTTCAGCGGCGGGATCCTCACGTATGGTGTCATCGGCTGGTGGGGGATCGCGATAGCGGCTATCGCACTCATCAACGCATTACTCTCCTTAGGATACTACCTGCCGATTATTAAAGCACTGTATCTACCAGCGGACCATAAAAAGGTTGCAAAAGCAAAAGAAACATCAAAAGTGATGCTCCTTGCAATCGGAATCCTAGCTGCAGCNACTATCATCCTTGGGATCTGGCCTGAGCTAGGGTTACAAGCAGTCAAACCAGCGGTGGATATCTTGATGAGCCTTGGAGGTATCTAAATCCATGTTTGAGACTATTTTCTACCCGATTGTAACCTTCCTAGTCATGCTGATTATCATCTATCTGCTCTTCTTGTTCGCTGGGACTCTTTCACCAAAATATACTAAAGCAAAATACAAACTGAAAAACTACGCCTGTGGGGAGGATTACCCAGGGGGGAAGATACAGCAATCCTACAATTTTTTCCATGTTGCATTCTTCTTCACTGTCCTGCATGTCGGAGCCTTGCTCATTGCAACGGCTCCCGTCGGTAACGCAGCGATCCTGGGCTGTGTCCTCATCGGAGTGATGGCGTTAACTGCATTTGCTTTGTTCGTCGGAGGGAAAGATCATGTTTAAAGGTTTAGTGAAATGGGCGCGCGTCAAATCACCTTGGATCTTGCATATGAACTGCGGATCCTGCAACGGCTGCGATATAGAGATTTTAGCTGCATTGATTCCCCGGCTTGATGCAGAACGGTTCGGCGTGTTGCTCAAAGGAACACCCCGACACGCAGACGTTCTTGTCTGCACTGGGCCGGTCACCACCCAGATGAAGGAACGGTTGAAACGCGTCTACGACCAAATGCCTGAACCAAAGTTCGTTGTTGTCGTCGGGCAATGCGGCTCCTCTGGTGGTATCTACAAGGGAGCATACTCGGTCGAAGGTGGGATTGATACGGTCATACCGGTCAACGCGTACGTCCCTGGGTGTCCTCCCCGGCCAGATGCTATCGTAGATGGTCTGATCAAGCTTCTTGCAAGCATTGACAAAGGAGGCAAACCATGACCACCACCGAAGAACTCATCCTTGAGGTCCTCAAAGACCTCCCTGTGCAGATGAAACGAAATCACCGATTATTTTTAACTATCCCCCGCGGCGATCTCATAAAAACCATGAATATCCTTTCTAGTGAGCTTGCTATTCAGCATCTCTCCACCATCACCGCTCGAGACACAGGCAATGAGCTGGAGATCCTGTATCATTTCTTCCTTAAAGGTGTCATGATCACGATTCGGACGACATGTCCAAAAGACGATCCGACCATAGAAAGTATCGTCAAAGTTTTCCCAAGTGCAATCCTCTATGAACGAGAGATCCATGATATCCTTGGCATCGTCCCTGCGGGTCATCCGGATCTGCGACGACTCATCCTGCCTGATGAATGGGTCGGGGGATATCCCTTGAGAAAAGACTGGAAACAACCAGCAGAGCAGGAGGCTGAGGAATAATGGGGCGCGTAAAACTTCCGATAGGGCCGCAACACCCGGCGCTTAAAGAACCAGAGAATTTCACTATCACCCTGGATGGAGAACGGGTCGTTGACGTAGACATCCGCATTGGCTACACCCATCGAGGCATTGAAAAACTTATGGAGAGTCGGACCTACACGCAGAACCTGTATCTTGTTGAACGTATCTGCGGGATCTGTTCCTATGCCCATGTGGAAAACTTCACCCAGAACGTCGAAGAAATCCTCGGCTTACAAATACCAAAACGAGCGGAGTACATCAGGACCTTGTTCCTTGAGCTGGAACGACTTCATAGCCATTTTCTGTGGTTGGGCGTCGCTGGTCATGAGATCGGGTTTGACACGTTGTTCATGTACACCTGGCAGGACAGAGAGGTTGTCCAGGATCTCCTTGAGATGATTTCAGGGAACCGGGTGAACTATGCGATGAACGCGATCGGGGGCGTCCGAAGGGACGTCAGTCAGGAGCATCGCAAGAAAGTGCTCGAAGGCATGGATTACCTTGAGAAACGCGCTGCGTATTACAAAGAAGTCGCTATCAATGAAAAAACCATTCTCGCCCGGGCAGAGAACGTTGGTATCCTTAAACCAAAGGATGCTCTTCGTCTGGCTGCTGTAGGGCCCACCGCACGAGCATCGGGGGTCACCGTTGATATCCGAAAAGACGATCCATACGCATCATATCTTGATACTCCCTTTGAGGTGATCACGACCAACACCAATGATGTGCTTGGACGGGTAGTCGTCCGCGTCCTTGAGGTTTTTGAAAGCATCAAAATCATCCGCTACCTCATGGAGCATCTCCCGGAAGGAGAGATTCTTATGAAAGCCCCTCGGAAAGTACCAGAGGGTGAATCCATCAGTCATACCGAAGCACCTCGTGGAGAAGACTTCCATTACCTCCGCTCAAACGGCACTGAAAAACCAGAGCGATACAAGGTGCGTACCCCAACACTTGCGAACCTTCCAGCGGTCGCTGAAATGCTTAAAGAGACTTATCTTGCGGATGTCCCAATTATCATAGCAGCCATTGACCCCTGCATGGGCTGCATGGACCGGGTGCTCCTCGTAAAAGATGGTGAAGAAAAACCAGGGGAGATCATTGACGCTGAACAGCTCCGTCGATACAGTATCAAATGGTACGAAGAAAGGGGGTGGAAGGCATAGACCTTCTCCTCACACTTTTATATCTCTTGATCTTCCCGGGGTTTCTGTTCCTATTTGCATTCAGCCTGTTCACGGAATATCTCGATAGAAAGATCTATGCCCGTATCCAACGACGTGTCGGACCACCATTCCTACAGCCGTTCGCTGACCTCGTCAAGCTCTCCGCGAAAGAAGACATTGTCCCTGAGAAAGCAGAGAGGTTCATGTTCACCGCCGCCCCCATCATCGGGTTAGCAGCGATCTTTGCTGCTTTCCTGTATCTCCCGATCGTGTCGTCTACCGGGTTGCATAGCTTCAACGGGGATCTAGTGGTGGTGCTCTATCTGCTCACTATCCCGACACTGGCAATGTTTCTCGGAGGATGGTACTCAGGGAATGTTTTTGGTCAGAAAGGAGGAATGCGGGTAGCATCCTTATTGTTCTCGTATGAGATACCGTTCTTCCTAGCATTGTTGACCCCTGCTTTAGTCCAAGGATCCTGGAAAATGGCTGATATCACCCGTTTTGAGAGCTCCCATCCCTTAGAGATCATCGTCTCCTTCCTTGGATTTATCATCGCCTTGATCGCACTCCAAGGGAAACTTGAGCGGCTCCCCTTTGATATCCCCGAAGCAGAAACCGAGATTGTCGCTGGACCCCTTGTGGAATACTCCGGGAGACGACTGGCGTTGTTCCGGCTCGCCCGTGACGCGGAAATGGTGGTGGGTGCTGGTTTGATCGCAGTTGTTTTCCTCGCAGGACCCGAACCACTCCTATCAGTAGAACCCGTGTATCTCTCCTGGGTCGTCGCTGCGTTGGTCTTCTTAGCAAAAACACTCTTTGTCATATTCCTACTGATTCTCCTTAAATCAGCGGTCGCTCGTATCCGGACTGATCAGATGATCAGCCTCGCCTACAAATGGCTCATTCCTCTCACATTGGTACAGATATTTATCGCTATTATGATTCGATTCCTTGGAGGCATCTAATATGAAAGTCCCCGGCAAGATGCTGCCTAAGATCATGGGATTCATCCTGCGAAAACCAGTCACCGTCCTCTACCCAAAGGAACGACTCACTCCCCCAGAGACCCTGCGGGGAAAAATGAGGTTCCATCTTGACCGGTGTATCAGCTGCGGGTTATGCGCACGAGACTGTCCGTCCGGGGCATGCACCATGCATGAGATCGATGGTAAGAAACGACCGGTCTTCGACCTTGACTACTGCACGTTCTGCGCGCAATGTGCAGAATCCTGTCCAAAGGATGCTATCGAGATGACCGCTGAGTTTGAACTAGCGCATTACAAAAAAGGCGAAGCGATTGTTAAATAACCTGGTTGATTTTCTGAAGAATGTCACTACCGTAGTGGTCATAGGCATGGGCAATGAGCTACGGGCTGATGACGCGGTTGGTTTACATGTCGTGCGTCTTCTCAAATCTTTTCAGAATAATCGACTCACAGTGTTCGAAGGGCAGATGACCCCTGAGGTGTTCATCGGTCCAGCGTGCGCCACCCATCCGACCCATGTGCTCATCATCGATGCAGCAGAACTAAAGAAAAAACCAGGTGCATGGCAGGTACTCTCGATGGACTCCGTCGAACAAGGACTGTTCACCACCCATAGCATCCCTGCGATAGAGGTAGCTGCAGAAATCAAACGCAGATGCGCTGCTTCGGTCGTTTTTGTAGGGATTCAACCAAAATCACGAGAAATCTCCCTGGGTCTCAGCAAGAAATGCAGGCAGGCAGCAGAGGAGATATCCGAGATCATACAGAAGGCGGTCTCCTAAAAAACTCACTTATCCTCCTCGTCTTATGGATGATGAATTTCTTATGAAGCGAATACAGATATTTTTAATAATAAAGCGACATTACGGTGTAATCCCTAACAGAGTAAACCGTGGGAAGTGCAAAGACAATGGAACGAAAGGAAATCCTTGAAAAACTGAAGTCTACCGAAGCAGAAATTAGAGACAACATCGATGCTGCGCAGCATAAACGAAACGAGATTCTCACACAGGCGCAAAAGCAAGCACAGAAGCTCGAGGATGAAGGGGAGCACAGGATGAAAACCCAGCGAGAAGAACGGCTTTGCACAGCACAGAAAGAGATAGGGGACAAACGACAGAAAATCATCAAGAAAGCGTTGACGGAAGCTGAGGCGATTAAGAAGAAAGCCCAGGTGAACAAAGCCAAGGAGTTTTTCGTCGAGGAGTTCATGGAGTTCGTACATGTTTAGACCTCAGGAGATGACACGAACATTACTCATTGGTGCGAAACAGGATTTAGAGCATACCATCGAGCTGCTGCATACCTTAGAGGTTGTTCATATCATTGATTTTACCACTGCTGAAGCTGACGAGCATCTTACCCTTGGTGCACCAACTACGAAAGCATCAGGGGTGAGTCAAAATCTACTGAAAGTTCGTTCTAGTGCACAGATGCTCTCACTAAATCCTGAGAAACAAACTATCTCCGAGAAACTTTCAGAAAAACAGATCCAGCATGATATCTCGTTAAAGATACAGGACATGGAACTGAGTGTCCTTTCCCTCATGGAGACTAAAACACGTCTTGAGGAACATTTCCGCAAACTTGATGAGAGGATCCGTCAGGTGGAACCATTCGCGACCATGGATCTTCCCCTGGAGGATTATCAGGGGTATGACCATCTCTCCGTGTTCACTGGATACGTCCGGGACCTGAAAAAACTCACAGAGAATATCCCAACGATCACCCAGGAGTACGAGCTGTTCTTTTCAGATGCAGACGATCAGATGATCGCGTTGTTCATCATAAAAAAACATACAGAAGATGCTAGTAAACTGCTCAACGACTGTGGCTTTACCGAGGTAAAACTCCCCGAAGGCACCGGTCTTCCAAAACAGTTCATCGAAAAATGGACAGAACAGAAAAAAGAGCTATCAGAAAAACTCGTACAAACCACAAAGGACATCCTTGAATTCCGGAAACGATACGCGGAGTTCATCTTGGCTAGTGAAGAATACCTTGCTATCGAGGTTCAGAAAGCAGAAGCCCCAGTCCTGTTTGGAACCACAGAGCATTCGTTCATGATTGATTGCTGGGTCCCCACCCATGAAATACAACATGTCACAGAAACCCTTGAAAAAGAGATGAACGGATCTTTATATATTCAGCAAATCGAGTCAAAACATGATGATGAACCACCAACCCTGCTGAAGAACTCAAAACCTGTTCGACGCTTTGAATACCTCCTGGAGTTATACTCGATCCCGAATTATCGGGACATCGACCCGAGTTTCATCCTCTCATTGATCTTCCCGTTGTTTTTCGGATTAATGATCGGAGATATCGGCTATGGGATCCTGTTGATCCTCTTTGGTATTCTCTTCATGAAGCTCTTCAAGGATAGTGAAGGCTTCACAAACATCGGATGGTACATCATCATAGCAGGGATATTTTCCTCGATCTTTGGATTATTCCTCTTTGGTGATATGTTTGGGTTACCCTTCATGCTCGCCCATGGAGCTGAAGGAGAAACCGCGTACACCTGGTCCACTCTCTTAGGCATCCATATCCCGATCCCATCCGTTATCCATAAAATGGAATCCCTTGGGATGACCCAGCTGCTGGTCATCTCTATCATCGCAGGATATCTGCATCTCGGGCTAGGGCTCCTCATTGGAGTTTTAGTGGAGCGGAAACATGACAAGAAACATGCGATCACCAAGATCGGTCTTCTCTTCGTTCTCACTGCATTGGCCTTACTTATCTTCGTGATGGCGGACTGGACCATAGGACAATGGCTCAAACCCTTAAAAGACACAACAATCGCCCCCGCTCTTTGGGGGACATTCATACCTTTGGTGAAATCCGGGTTTTCCTTCGGTGGCCTCCTCGTCCCATATGTGTCCATGGTATTTGGCATCCTTGGCATCATCCTTATAATCATCGTCGCAGGTGGATTTGGCCTCGTCGAAGTCCTAGAAGTCACCAGCCATCTTATGTCCTACACAAGGCTTGCAGCGATCTGTGTCGCCAAGGCAGCCATGGCGTTCGCATTTAACATGATCGGCCTAGGCTTGATCCTAAGCGGGAATATCATCATCGGCATCCTAGGAGTCATCCTCCTCATCTTCATGCAACTGATGGTCTTCGCCCTAGGGGCACTTTCCTCCGGGATCCAGGCGGTCAGGCTTCATTACGTGGAGTTCTTCATGAAGTTCTACAAAGGGGAAGGACTCCGCTTCAACCCATTTGGATATAAAAGGAAATATACGACAACAAAATAAAAAAAAAGGAGGTAAAAAACACATGGCAGCAGAAACAGGAATCATCGCAATAGGCGCTGGTATCGCTATCGGCTCTGCAGCACTTGCGACCGCATGGGCACAAAAAACCATTGGTGCCGCGGCAGTCGGTGCAGCAGCAGAAAATGAGAAAATGTTTGGGAAAGGACTGATTTACATGGTTCTTCCAGAAACCATTGTTCTCTTCGGGCTTGTCATCGCCTTTTTGCTATGGACAAAAATGTAAAGAACGCAACAAACAACAAACCATCAATATAATGCATCCGACCAAAAAAGGACCGTGGTGTCCATGGGATTAGAGAAAGTAATAGAAAACATCCAGAACGAAGGAAAAGAGAAAATCAACAGCATCCTCCATGATGCGGAGAGTCAGGCAGCCCAGATTCTGCAGATGAAACAAAAGACGATCGATGAAAATGCTGAGAAAAAAAGACAGGAGCTGGAAAAACACATCAACCTGCTTAAGACACAGGAGGAGAGCAGTGTAGAAATCGAGGTGAAGAAAATCAGGTTGAACGCGGAAAAAGACATCCTGAACCAGACCTATCAAGAATGCCTCACCGCTTTAGCTACTCTGTCTCATGAGAAGATCCTTTCGTTCCTTCTGAAAAAAGTCCAACAGGAGCTTCCCCAGGCTGCGTTTATCTACTCAAACAAACGTGATGAAGCCATCGTTCGATCCTTAACAACGATCCCCTATGGTGGCTCGATTGAAGTCATTGGAGGGATCATCGTTGAAAACGAGGAGAAAAACCTCAAAGTCGATTACCGCTATGAGACGATAGCAGAACTGGTCTGGGACCAATCCTTAAAGGAGATAGCCAAAAAATTGTTCAGCTGAGAAAAACCATGAAACAAATACTCCAAGAAAATACCATTCCTTCCCCTTTGACCATGAAACGCTGGTCATTGTTCTCCTCAGGGAATTATCCGTACGTCTGCGCACGAGTCCGCGCGAAACGAGCATCATTGCTCCCCTCTGATGTGTACAGGAAACTGATACTTATGGATACTCATCAGATCACACGGTTCCTGGGAGAAAGTCAATACAAGAAGGAAATCACAGAGCTTGGGGTAAAAGTATCTGGGTTTCAGCTCATCGACCTAGCATTAAACCAGAACATCGCAGCGGTCTACCAGCAGATCCTTGGATATTCCGATGGTGATCTAGCGACCCTGCTCAGCGCGTACCTGCAACGAGAGGATATATGGAACATCAAAACCATTCTACGAGGGAAATCCTATAACGCAAAACCTGAGGAGATCATGAAAGCGATCCGCTCCGCAGGCAAATACCCAGAAAGTTACTGGCAGTCCATCATCCAACACAGCAAAACCGTGCAGGAGGCAATCGAACTGTTCAAAGGAAACGATTACTATGAGATCATTACCTCCTTCAAGGACGATTGGGAGACCCACCCAGATCTCTGTGAGAACAGACTCGAACAAGCCTACTATCAGTTCCTTCTCAGCTCGATTCATGCCCGGTCGGAGGCCAATCGATTGTTCCTAGATTTCATCCGTGAGGAAATCGACTTAGTCAACATCAAAACACTACTGATGACAAAATACGAATCCGTCGAACCAGCCGCCCTCTCATCGATGATACTACCCGGGGGGAAAATCCCAGAAAAAACCATGCAACGCTTGATCAATGCCCCTGATTTCAAACAATTCCTTGAAGAACTCCATAGCATCCCGGAGTATCAATCCATCAGAGACTCTCTAGGGACCATCGAACAGACAGGGTCGCTGGGCCATCTCATCCGTATCTTGGAAAAAAACCATCTCACAAAAGCAACACAGAAATCCTATCTTCATCCGCTCTCTATCTTACCTATCCTTGATTATTTCATCAGAAAACGAATCGAGGTCGAGAACCTCAGGATCCTTGCCCGAGCAAAAGAAAAAGGTTTACCTGAGCAGGTTATTAAAGAACTTCTGGTGATCCAATGACTGGGATAACCGTCGTCGGAAACCATGATTTCGGCCTAGGGTTCCAGCTCGCAGGTATTCATAACACCTTTGTTGAAGAAAACATTGAGCAACGCGTCGCATTGATTCTTGCGGAAAAAGAAACTGATATCCTCGTGCTTCATGATGAGGACTACAAAAAACTCTCAAGTCAGCTTCGGAAACGAGCAAGTGAAAGTGTCAAACCCATCGTCATTGCCGTAGGAAGCCTCGAAGAAGACGAGTTACGAGTACGAATAAAAAAAGTCATTGGAGTTGATCTCTATAAAAAATAAAAATGATGAAAAAACTATGCCTACAAAAGGAGAGATTTATCGAATTGCTGGACCCGTCGTCACCGTCACTGGTATCAAACCAAGGATGTACGATGTGGTGTTCATCGGAGATCTCAAACTCATGGGTGAAGTGATTCAGCTCAGCAGAGAAAAAAGCATCATACAAGTCTATGAGGACACCTCGGGGATCAAACCAGGGGAACCCGTCGAAGCAACAGGGGCTCCCTTGATGGTGGAACTTGGCCCGGGTCTGCTTACCAGCATCTATGATGGGATTCAACGACCATTACCGATTCTTCGGGATAAAATGGGGGATTTCATCGCCAGAGGAGTCATGCAACCAGGGTTAGACCGGAAAAAGAAATGGAAATTCATCCCTACCGCAAAAAAAGGGACTAATCTGAATGGTGGATCCATCCTCGGTACAGTCCAAGAAACACCAGATATCACCCATCGGGTTCTCCTCCCGCCACAACAAAATGGTCTGCTCTCGGAGATCCATGAAGGAAGTTTCACCGTCGAAGAACCAATCGGGTCCATCAATGGAAAAAACATTACTCTCATGCAGCACTGGCCAGTGCGTCAACCCAGACCATTCCAACAGAAACTCATGCCAGATATCCCCCTGCTCACGGGACAGCGTATCTTTGATACTCTTTTCCCCATCGCAAAAGGTGGCACCGCCTGTATCCCCGGTGGGTTCGGAACCGGTAAAACCGTCATGCAACATCAGCTGGCGAAATGGAGCGACTCTGATATCGTTGTTTACATCGGCTGCGGAGAACGAGGCAACGAAATGACCGAGGTGCTCACCGAGTTTCCCGCGTTAAAAAACCCACGGACCGGTGCACCACTCATGGAACGAACCGTGCTTATTGCAAACACCAGTAACATGCCGGTGGCCGCTCGAGAAGCGAGTGTGTACACTGGGATTACTATCGCTGAGTATTACCGGGATATGGGCTACGGAATCTCCCTTATGGCGGATAGCACCAGTCGATGGGCGGAAGCCATGAGAGAAATCTCCAGCAGACTAGAGGAAATGCCCGGGGAAGAAGGATACCCTGCGTATCTTGCAACAAAACTCGCTGCGTTCTACGAACGATCCGGTCGAGTGACCACCCTGAACAATCAAGAAGGAAGCATCACAGTCATAGGGGCAGTCAGCCCCCCGGGAGCAGACTTTTCAGAGCCAATCACCCAAAACACACTTCGGATGGTCAAGGTGTTCTGGGCATTAGACACAAATCTAGCTCATCGCAGACATTTTCCTGCTATCAACTGGCTCACCTCATATAGTTTCTACCTGAACTCCTTAGAAAAATGGTTCGAGGATAAAGTCTCCGCGGACTGGAAAGACCTCCGTGTCAAAGCAATGGAGATCCTGCAAAAAGAAGCGGAACTGCAGGAGATCGTCCAACTCATCGGCTCAGATGCGTTACCCGAAAAAGAACAGATCACCTTAGAGTTCGCCCGAGCACTCAGAGAGATTTTCCTGCAGCAACACGCAGGCCATGAAATCGACTCCTATTGTTCCATAGACAAACAATTCAAACTGCTGAAGACAATCATGGAATACGGAAACGCAGCCTACAAGGCACTCGATGCGGGAGTACAAGTCAGCACCATCCTGAAGATGAAATCACGGGATATGCTGGCGAACTCAAAATTCGAAAAAGATTTCGATAAATACCTCAAAAAAGCTCAGACCGAGATGAAAAAAGAATTCCAGACACTCGGTGTGGAGGCGGTCTCATGGTAAAGGAATATCGAACAATCACTGATATCGCAGGACCATTAATCTTTGTTGAAAAAACCGAGCCAGTCGGATTTGGCGAACTCGTCAACGTCAGTCTCCCTGACGGGACAAAAAAACGAGGACAAGTGCTTGACACAAGCAAGGATATCGTCGTCGTCCAGGTTTTCGAAGGAACCGTCGGAATCGACCGAGCATCCGGCGTCACTTTCCTTGGGGAAACCATCAAACTATCCGTCTCACAGGACATGTTAGGGAGAATCCTGAATGGCTCAGGTATGCCTATTGACAGCGGACCAAAGATCATCCCTGATGAAAAAATGGAGATCATCGGCTCTGCAATCAACCCCTGGGCTAGGGATAGTCCACGAGAATTCATTCAAACAGGTATTTCAACAATCGATGGCCTTCTTACTTTAGTACGTGGTCAGAAGCTTCCCTTGTTTTCAGGTGCAGGATTACCTCATAACGAGATAGCGTTACAGATCACCCGTCAAGCAAAGGTCATTGGTAAGAACGAGGATTTCGCAGTCGTGTTCGCCGCCATGGGGATCACCAATGAGGAAGCCCAATATTTCTTGAAGGATTTCGAACGCACTGGTGCATTAAAACGAGCAGTCGTCTTCATGAACCTCGCAGATGACCCTGCCGTCGAACGACTCATCACCCCCAAGCTTGCACTCACCGCAGCGGAGTACCTTGCCTATTCACATGACATGCATGTGTTAGTCATCCTCACCGATATGACCAACTACGCAGAATCACTTCGAGAGATTGGTGCTGCTCGGAAGGAAGTCCCTGGGCGAAAAGGGTACCCCGGGTATATGTACACGGATCTTGCAACCATCTATGAACGAGCGGGTCGGATAAAAAACAAGAAAGGAAGCATCACCCAGATCCCGATCCTGAGCATCCCTGAGGATGACTGGACACACCCTGTTGCAGACCTTACCGGCTACATCACCGAAGGACAACTTGCTGTCTCCCGAGAACTCCATCGAAAAGGAATCTACCCTCCACTCAACCCACTCCCATCCCTCTCACGATTGATGCGCCTTGGGATCGGACCTGGAATGACCAGAGAAGACCATCGATCCGTAGAACAAGGGTTATATGCCGCGTACGCAAAAGGAAGAGACCTCCGGGACCTCATCGCGATCGTCGGAAAAGAAGCACTCTCAGAAAACGACAGGAAATTTTTGGATTTCGCTGATACCTTTGAGAACCGGTTCATCAGACAAGGACGAGACGAGGAACGCTCCCTGGAGCAGACCTTGGAGCTTGGCTGGGAACTCATTGCCATGGTTCCTGAGAGCGCACTGACCATGATTGATAGGAAAACACTGGAAACATATCATCCGAACTATCGGAAGAAATAAAGGATCAGCCTCTATGGTAAAACAAGAGATAAAACCCACACGGACAGAGCTTATCGCCATCAAACGAAAAATCGCATTGTACGACCGTGGATACAAACTCCTGAAAATGAAACGAGACGGACTGGTCCTTGAGTTCTTCAACATCCTCTCAAAAGCACGGGACATCCGTTCAAAAATCATCGCGAATTACAAAAAAGCAGAGGAAAAACTCATCATCGCAACAGGAGTAGATGGTGAAACATCTGTTCATTCTGTCGCATTTTCCCGCAGAGAAGACCCCAAGGTCATCATGGGTAGCAAGAACGTCATGGGAACACTTGTGCCTACCACCGTTGAAAGCGCAACCGTGAAACGACGCATCGACCAACGAGGATATGGGATCATAGGGATGAGCGTCCGAATCGATGAGGCAGCAGATGCTTATGAACAACTCGTCGAAGACATCATAGTTGCTGCAGAGCTTGAGACAACACTCCGTAGACTCATTGAAGAAATAGAGAAAAACAAACGTATCGTGAATGCCTTAGAGTTCCGTATACTCCCTGAGCTACGAAAGAATGAAAGCTTCATCCGTACACGCCTTGAGGAAATGGAACGGGAAAATGTCTTCCGACTAAAACGAATAAAAACAACGATAGCGTGAACTATGATACGAAGTTTTCGGGAAACATTCAAAGACCCAGAGAAAAAAGCAAAACTTTTATTCTGGATTTGGACGTTATCCTTACTCATGACTGTTATAGGGTATAGTTTGATTTTTTATTTTCTGTTTTGGAATCAAAAATAAAAAAAAAGAGGTATCCTCTGAAGGAGAGGATGGATGGTTGATTCTTTTACTCAGATTCGTTTGTCTTAATCCTCATTCCATAGAAGGATCGGTACACGAAATACATGGAGATGGCAAGGAACAAGACAAACAGGGAAAGCGTCGCAGGGTTCGCTGAGCTACCGTTCCCAAATTGATTGGTCAATGAGACTGATAACTCCACCGCAAGCAACCCAAACAATGTCGTGAACTTGATAATAGGGTTCATCGCCACGGAGGATGTGTCTTTGAATGGATCCCCGACGGTGTCACCAATGACGGTGGCCGCATGCAGCTCAGTTCCTTTCTCCTTTAGGTCTACTTCAACGACTTTCTTGGCATTGTCCCACGCGCCCCCCGCATTGGCCATGAAGATCGCCTGGAATAACCCGAACAGGGCGATTGCGATCAGATACCCGACGAAGAAATATGGCTCAAGGAACGCAAAGGCGAGGGTGGCGCAGAACACCGCGATAAAGATGTTAAACATCCCTTTCTGGGCGTACTGGGTGCAGATCGCCACGACTTTTTTACTATCCTCCACGGATGCTTTCTCCGCTCCGTCCAGTTTTATGTTCCGTCTGATGAACTCAACCGCGCGATAAGCCCCGGTGGAGACCGCTTGGGTTGAAGCCCCAGTGAACCAGTAGATCATCGCCCCTCCCGCGATCAACCCTAGGAAAAACGGTGGATGCAGTAAGGAAAGGTTTCCAATCAATGCGGGATCCAGTTTATTGGTCAGAAGAATGATGATGGAGAAAATCATGGTTGTCGCCCCCGCAACAGCGGTTCCAATCAGGACAGGTTTTGCCGAGGCTTTAAAGGTGTTACCCGCGCCATCACCTTCCTCTAACAGTTGTTTTGCATGCTCGAAATCAGGTTCAAAACCGAACTCTTTGTTAATTTCTTCTTTCACGTTTGGAACTTGTTCGATTAATGAAAGCTCATAGACCGACTGGGCGTTATCAGCGACCGGGCCATACGAATCAACCGCGATAGTCACCGGCCCCATCCCAAGGAAACCGAAGGCGACTAACCCAAAGGCAAACACGGCTGGGCCAACGATTATCGCCTGAGGTATCATGAGACTCCCAATACCAAGGGTGCTGACGATATAGGCGATTCCCATGAGTAACAGAATAGATAACCCTATCCAATATGCACTAAAATTCCCGGCGACAAACCCAGAGAGGATATTAAGAGAAGGACCTCCCTCACGAGAGGAAGTGACAACCTCTTTGACATGACCAGATTTTGTTGAGGTGAACACCTTCACAAACTCAGGAATAACCGCTCCAGCCAATGTACCGCATGTGATAATAATAGAGAGTTTCCACCAAAGAGTCGTATCTCCTCCCAGAGTGGGAATAAGGAAATATGATGCGATGAAAGTCAGAGCAATGGAGATAAATGAGGTGATCCAAACTAAAGACGTCAACGGTGCTTCAAAATTCATCTTTGTGGCTTTTGCGTAGCGTACACGAGCGATGAGATCATTAATCAGATATGAAAGACTGCTCGAAACAATCATTAATATCCTCATGACGAAAATCCAGACAAGAAGGATGACCTGAATCAACGGATCATTGATTGCAAGCACAATGAACGATATAAGAGCAACTCCTGTCACTCCATATGTTTCAAAACCATCAGCAGTCGGTCCGACCGAGTCACCTGCGTTATCCCCGGTGCAATCTGCGATAACACCAGGGTTTCTCGCGTCATCTTCTTTGATTTTAAAGACGATTTTCATGAGGTCTGAGCCGATATCAGCTATTTTTGTAAAGATACCCCCGGCAATCCGCAATGCTGCTGCCCCAAGAGATTCTCCGATAGCAAAACCGATAAAACAAGGCCCTGCGTAGGAACCAGGGATGAATAAGAGAATCGCAAGCATCATGAACAGTTCGACACTGATAAGGAACATCCCGACACTTATCCCAGCCCGGAGAGGTATTTGATTTACCGGGAGTGGTTTTCCTCGTAAGCTAGCAAAAGCAGACCGAGAATTTGCAAGGGTATTAATTCGAATACCGAACCAAGCGACCCCATAACTGCCTGCGATACCAATCAAACTGAATAAAAGGATAACAACGACTCGGAACGTCTCGAACTGAAGGAGCACCCCAAAATAGATGATGATAACAGCACCGATAAACGCCCAGAGAATAAGCAAGAACTTCCCTTGAGTGACCAGATAGGTTTTACACGTCTCATAGATCAACTCTGAGATATCCTTCATGGATTTATGCACAGGGAGTTGTTTCACACGTAAATAATTAAATAATCCAAACACAAGCCCAAGTAAACAAACGATAAGACCGATTCCTAGGATCAATCGAGCATTAATACCAAAAAACTCAACAGTACTTAGGTCAGGGACGATCAGATTCGCTTCTCCGCCTGCCTCAGCTGCCATCGTTGACGGGGCTAGCAGGATGACAAGACCCGCGATGATCATCAGAAAAGAAAAAAACCGAAGGATCCGCTGTCGTGATTTATTTCCAAAGTCTTTCTTATACTGTTCTATTTTGAATTGGTTTTCCATAGATAAACACACTCCTCCATTCTTAAGGTAGTAACCGGAAACCGGTATTTTCTATTTTAAGATGTCGTTTTTGCAAAAAATCTACTCAAGAGCAACAGAGAAAGGTCTACATCCCCCAGAATTTATTTGTCTTGCGTTTAATATCCATAATCTTATTTAACACATCTTTCTCATCATCGTTCAAAACGTTCATCAGTGTCAGTTTACGGGCGTCACTCTCAGGGATATCCGTAAAAAAGATATCTCCTCCTTTGATTTGTCTACCAATCGTGACACCTTCGACAGAAATAGCCACCTCCGCACCTTGTAATGCTTCCGTGATAGGTTTGTTATCTAGCTGCATTCCTTTGATGATCCCAATGCTTTTTCCCTCTTGATCGACCAAGCGCATATCGACCTTAATACGTCCCCCAAGAACTCGTACCCCAAAAACCGCAGGATGACTGATACGGAAGACATACTCGGGGAGGAACTTAATCATCCCGGGATGGGTAAAATCCTCCCGGCGTTTCTTCTCAAGCTCTTCTTTCTTTTTCACTAACCACAGGTCATAGTTCTCGATGATTGTATAGATGACGTCCTCATTGAAGATCGTCACCTCTGATTTAATCAATTCCTCCTTTGCTTCTGGTAGGATTTTCACGTTGAACGCAAAAATCACTCGTTCCGAAGGATTGTTTATCGCAGCTGTTTCCATGATGTCTCGCCGAGAAATATTACCGATCTCTACTTTCCTGATGTTGATCCCTTTTTCTCTTGATTCTTTTACTAAAGCTTCGAGGGAGCCGATAGTATCAGCCTTGATGTATAATCCATCTTTGTCTAACTCGATATTCACCTGGGATTGACTTTTTATCTCTTCTATTAATTCAGCCTCATCCCCATGGACGACACGTAATGGTGCACCAGGGACGACCAGGTCGAGGTTCGGAGCAGAAATTTTAATCCCACAGGCAGCATGGACTTCTTTCACACTATCAAAACGTTCCCGGGGGTCCCGGATTTCATCCATTGGTTTCGGCTTCAGTAATGCTTTAATCTTGGTGACCAATGGCTCGTTGCGAGTGCCAAAGATAATCGTATCTTCTTTTTTCAGCACCCCACTATATATTATGGCATCCACCGTGGTTCCCAGTCCTATATCTTCTTTTACTTCCAAAACAGTCCCTTTCCCAGCACCGCTCTCACTGGTCAGCTGATCCTCAAGGAACCGTTGCGCTAATCCGACAAGGACCATGAGTAACTCAGGGATCCCTTCACCGGTTTTAGCAGATAATGGGATTATTGGGATGCTTTTCCGGAAATCCTTTATGTTGAAATATAAATCTGAATCGAATCCTTTATCATAGATCGTTCCGATTAACTCATAGAGTTTCGTGTCAAAGAGGGTTTTTGTCATGGGTCGTTGGTTATCGAGCCGATTCCTTGCAACATCCTGGTTTTTTTGCCAGCCGTTGATCGCGTCAATCTTGTTTGCCGCTAAAATGAATGGTGTTTTATATTGACGAAGAATCGTAATAGACTCATAGGTCTGAGGTCGAAACCCTTCATTGATATCCACGACAAGGATAGCAAGGTCTGCTAAGGAACCCCCACGGGTTCGTAGGGTGGTAAACGCATGATGACCAGGGGTATCGATGAATAAAAGACCTGGGACAGAGAATTTCTTCTCTCCGAGTAATGTGCCACACATCGCATAGATCGCATCGATTGGGACTTCTGTCGCACCAATGTGCTGGGTGATCGCTCCTGCTTCTCGGGCAGCGACCGTGGATCCTCTGATATAATCTAAGAGTGAGGTTTTTCCATGGTCGACATGACCAAGTACACTGACGATCGGCTGACGAACATGTTTATGAGACGCAGACATCAAGGATCACCTGGTTTTGCAGAGCGGTAGGGAAAACATGCTTTAAAAACATATGGGTTGGAATAAAAAATAAATTGAATTTATCCCTAAAGAAACCGTGAGATTGTTTTTTACGGCAATTCAAGGGTCGCATGCCGAGAACGCATGGATTCTTCTGTTTCTTTCTTATTCTTCATGAGTTCCGCGATAATCCCATCAAGTAGGATCCAGGAACTTGCCTCAAATAAAGTCCCCAGGGGGGCGAACTGTTTTCGTTCTTTTTCAGTACAATCGGCGGACAGGATGATGGCGATATCAGCAAATTTGGTGATCCTGGAGTTTTTCTTCCCAGTAACCACCATGAGTTTCGCACCAAGGGTCTTTGCTATCTCCGCAGTCATCACTGCAGGGATGGTCTCCCCAGAGCCAGAGACGATGCAGACCAGGTCCCCTTTTTTGACAGGAGCACCAATGGTCTCTCCGATGACGAATGTCTGAAAACCAAGGTGAACCAGTCGTATGGCGAATGCTTTGGAGACCAAACCAGATCTGCCTGCCCCATAGACAAAGATACGGTTTGCCTTGAAAAATGCATGAATGATCCGGTCAATTTCCTTTTTGCTGACCAATTGAAGGATGTCCCGGGTCTTCCGGTGGATGTAATCAAGGGATTCACGGAAGGTGTCCTGGTTGTTCATTTCTTGATGACCTCAGAGAGATCCTTGTAATACGCGGTTTCTTTCCCGGTTCGTTTCATGATTGCTTTTTCCACTTGGAGGCGGATGTAGACGGCATCATGTTCTAGTAATGGTGATTCTGAGATCAGCGTGACATTGAGGTTCCGATCCAAGATGACTTCGATGAGTGGGGCAAGCGGCATGTCTCCTTTTTTGATGGGCACATGGTACAGTTCATTACCATTCTCATAGAGGACTCCTGTGATATGCATGAGGTAGTGCCGTAACCGTAATGGTCTGAGCTTTTCAAAGATCGCTTCATAATCCTCCCGTTCCTGGATGGATCCGTTGCCTCGGGCATGGATATGACCAAGGTCAAGGACGGGGATGACTTCTTTGACATGGGTGCAGACGTCGACGATTTCATCAAGGCTTCCGAAGACCTTTTGTTTGCCCATGGTTTCCATCGCAAGTTTAATCTTTAGTTTTTCTTTCTTGAACAAGCTGACGATTTTCTTTGAGTTCTTAATGATCAGTTTTGCGGTTTTCTTCGGGTTGTACTCCCCGTAAAAACCTGGATGAATAATCAGGGTTTTTGATCCGATGTTGTTTGCCATCTGCGCTGATTTCATGATTTTTTCAAAACTCATAGTGATTTCTTCATGATCTCCCGCTAAGTTGAGGTAGTAGGGTGCATGTACGTGGATTTCTATGTCGTTTTTCGAAGCATAGTCTTTTATAAAAAGTGCTTCTTCATCAGATAAGACATACAATCCACGGACGAACTGGATCTCAATAGCGTTTAAATCAAGACTTTTATGAGTGTAGACAATCCCATCTTTGTTTGTTCTTCCTTTACAGGATAATGGGATGCCGGCTTGCCCGATTCGTATCATATCTCTTCCTCCTCTGTTTATTCCCTAGATGAAGAATCCTGTTTTGTTTATAAAAAAATATATTATGCGAGTTCCTCCAAACGACTCATGATATTCCAGATCAGGGTTCTTCCATGGAGTGGAATATTTGGATCGTTTGCAAGTTCATCAAGGATCGTGGTAGCTGATGCGACACGCAGGTCGATGGGGTCGCCTGGTTTTAACAGGATCTGTTTGACTTCTTCCGCCCCTCTTCGGATATTTCTTGGAATAGAGTTATCCTCACTAATCATATTTAAACCATCACAAATCTGATCAATTTTTTTACCATCATCGGGCATGCAATGTCACCCCTAAGCTTCACGGTAATCACAAGGTATGATAAAAATATTTGTGTGCCCTTCCAAAGAAGTGCTAACTAAATCCCCGTGTCACAATTAATTAGTATATATTAGGGGTTATAAGCCCTCCGATAGTCTGAAAAACTATGTAGTTTGTTTCTTCTTCCATAGGAGTATAACAATAACAATCGCACAAACATATCAATCTGACCTATAAAAATGTCGCCTTTTTGGATAGGAAAAAACAAACATAACTATTAGGNGAAGCAAATGCTTCTCTCCCCATTTTTAAATCTAAAATCATTTTTTATCTTTTTTCTGAATTGTATCATTGTTTTTNGATTTTATCTCGTTGATGTTTTTCCACGCTTTTTTGACACGTTGACTAAAAGTTGACATTCCTACACCCCTCACTAACAATTCCATAAACGTTAATCGTTTTATAAAACCTGCCTTCATTGTTCAATTTTTGTTGGTCTCCGTGGTTGACAAAATTTACACATCTCACTCCAGGATCCATCTTCGTCGACATAGAAGAAATTGAAACCTCGGTTACATCCGCAACCAGTACAATGCTTCGTCAAACTCATGAGACGTACAGGTCAGTTCATACTTAAAAAAATAGTAGAGGGTCATTGAAAATATCAAAGGGAATGCAGTGACACGGTTTTAAGACTCAATGGTTTTTTGTGCGAAAACAAAATAATAAAAGAAGAAAAAAAGATGAGTAGTAATTATGCTACTTTCAGTAAGAAGAACAGGAGGAGTTTTCCTGTGGCGTCCCTCGATGCGGTGTCAGCAGTCACGGTGATGGTTGGTGTATAACCGTATCGCAACCCGAAGCCGAACACCATAGATTTCACAGTTACTGATGTTCCAGCTCTTATATCGATTGAGCCAGTTTTTGCCTTCCCGATGAGGACATGGCCACCGTTTAATTCTATTTTCCATGAGACGCCAATCGCATCCTCAGTCCCAATGTTTTTCAGCACAGCAGAAACACCAAATCCTCCAGCGATTTTTTCGACAACAATTTCTGGGGATTTCCCCGGTTGTTTTGCCATACTAGTTGCTGGAATTACCAGCGTTATTATCAAAGCAAATAATAGGCCTATCTTCAAAAATTTTTTAATTGCCATTATTTTTCACCGTTCATTTTATTGTCATTATGGTATATAAACATATATGAAAAACAATTAAAGAACAAATTAGAAACGATGCAATGTGGGAAAAGAAACGAATGTCTGACCAAAGGCGTCAATTATTTTATAGATCAAATTTTTTAAAAACGTATCCTTGGAAACAGAAGCATTGACATAGTGAAAAAAAATATAAGACCAAACAGTGTTCGTCCTGTCAGAAGGAGACACTTTGAGATGGATGAAGAAGATCAGTATGCCATGATACG
>WSSedL1B2DRAFT_1000016_pt1 | contig 41380 bp, 46 predicted proteins | sample WetSurSiteL1Bulk_FD_9470 | JGI IMG/M metagenome (IMG submission 9470)
CAGGAGAAAAAAAACAATTACTTTTTTCCTCTTCATAGAATTATGCATTGTCATTTCCTTCCCTACATACAATAATAACGTTCATTATATAAAAGTTATCTTGAACATCTATTTACTATGAGAAAAAGATAATTGAGTTACTCGAGGGCATGAAATGAGAATAAAGGGATGCGACAGGGATAATTCATTTAGGTAATAGGATATTCAAATCGCGTGTTTTTAAAGAAGGAGAAATCAAGGTTCCCCCAATCGTTGAAATCACCGCGTCCATGGGAACCATCAGAATAATCCATGAACGAGTAGGTGTATAGATAGTTCAAGATGCTCTTATAGGGAAGATATATCCAGAATTCTTTGTAATAGGGCTTGATGGTCGCACGATTATCGATGCCTTTGTATTTTGTGGCGATAAGACCACACGTGTGCCCCACCTCATGCATAGAAGCAGCGAGCGAAAGCCAGCTCCTGGAGGATTTTGGATGGTTATCCGCCAAGGATTGCGCACCGATGACGAACGCATTAAGATGATTCCATCCCATGACCGCGAACCCGGCGGTCTCCGAGTAATCACAGAGGATCCCATAATGGAAGATGCGTTGACGAGGGTTATTCAAATCATTATGCAGGAAGTAATCCCAATAAATCATGATAATCTCCGCATACGAGACAACCGCTTGCGCCGGAAGTCCTTCACCCCCACCAAGTTCACCAGTATCAACATGAAGAGTTATGTTCTGTCGGGCGAATGCATCGATCATTTCTGCAATGTCAGTTGATGCTGGCTTATTGGTGTTGTTGCCTTGCAGGATCTCTGTCCAGTCAAACTCAAGGAACAGGTCTTTTTCGAAGGGATTTGAACCGTGTGAATCCATGTAACATTCTTCGATGTTGTTCAACGAATCATTATCTGAATCAAGATGCTGATGATCATCCCAGACATCAGGGGAGTAACCCCATTTCGTCTCCCACCAATCTGGTACACCATCATTATCTGTGTCAGGATCGCTGAAGATAATCTGTTCAGGCCAAGGATCAATATAGGTCGGTTTCTGGAATGTTTTTTCCAGAGCCCAGTCTGGTCCGATCTCTGGCATCGGGAACGTCAGCCATGGCCGATAGGTTATCTCACGGGGGCCCCAGGTGGCACGATCCGCTCTGGCCAGACCATGGTGAGCGGGCCCGGTTTTCGTCCCCCACCAGTTATAGCTGGCGTCGATCGCTGATGTTTCTGCAAACAGCCCAAAGTTCTCATTCCCATAGATATTACTCCAGGAAATGGTAAACATACTATTCTCCGCATAGAGCCCATAGCGGAGATTCTGTGTGAAAACACAGTTCTTCAACAGAATACTAGAGGAAGATCTAAGGAATTTGCAGGAGAAATGCGTGTTGAGTGAAAAATTACATGCTTCTATGAAACAGGCTGACGAGTTGACGAGATTCACACCCACACCATTATGGACAAGATAACAATTGTTGATGCTAACGAATTGGCAATCAATAAAAAACATCCCACCTTCGTTATCATCATTATCACGGGCAGCTGANCCNGAGATGNNAATATTCGAGGAGGCTTCACAGAGGAAACCAATCCCGTTGGTATCTGCATACGATCGTATGATGGTGACGCAGGTGGTGTCATAGAGATAGACCCCTGCACCATTATGATAAAGGGTACAGGAATCGATAGTGACAAAAAGGCAGGATGAAGAGAAAATGCCGAAACCATTCGTATGAAATCGACAGGATTTGATCGTGGTTTCACTGCTGTTCTGAACCAAGATGCCAGCACGTGCCCGGTAGATGGTACAATCTGTTATAGAAGTCGTATTCGCATAGATAGCGACACCTGCATCCCTATGAGATCCTCCTGAGTTGCGAACGGTGAACCTTCTGACAGCCACAAGCGTGCTAGTAACAGTTATCACCGAGCCGTTGTTGTGTCCATCAATAATGGTGGTTTCTTGTTGCTGTCCCCTAAGAGATATGGATTTATTGATGACAACTGTCTCATTATACAGTCCGCTCATCACATAGACGGTGTCTCCATCAATCGCATGCAGGATTCCGTCGTTGATATACTGATAGGGATAATCAGAGGAACCATCCCAGGGACCCTGGGTGTTGCTGTCATCGACAAAGATCGTGCTTTTCGGCAGAGACGTAGCGTCCGTTGTCCAATTTTGTGCGTCTGCAACCACATTCGAAAGCGGTGAAAGAAGCAGTAGGATGAGCACAAGCATCGTCAGATACGATCGTTTCATGTTTATTCTCCTAGGGAGAGACATCTCCATCCCCTATAGATAAATGTATCTCTATAAATATAATTATTTTATAATTGTATCAACAACCCAGGAGAGAACCTTCAGGTGAAAAAAAGATGCTTTTCTTAGTGATGAAGATAGAACACAGGTTTACCCAGATAAGCTCTTTGTCCCAATCAATGTTTTTGAATCCATGACTCCTTGAATTGATCGGATCTTGTTGATCACGATGCATCCGATGGAGTCAATATCGTTTGCTTGAATTTTCACAAGGATGTCGAATTCCCCAAAGAGCGGATGGACTTCAACGATCTCCGAAATCTGAGTGAGTTTCTCGAACACAGTTTTCTCATGAAGGGGGCTTATACTTAACAGAGCGAATCCAATTGCCATGAGACAGGAAATAGCCTGACACCGTCTTATAGTTTTCTTTCCTCATGGTAGTGAAGGGAAATCCTTATGAGGACAATAGACAATTATTCTTGACTCCCACTATCAATCTAAGAGATATTCTATGGATGTGAAAGAAGCGATTCAAACCAGACGAGCATACCGTTCCCTTGATCCTGTTGAGATCACACAGGAATTGATTCATGACCTTGCATCACACGCACAACTCTCCGCATCATGCAACAACAATCAACCCTGGAGATTCGTTTTTGTCTATGAACCAGAGATGCTGAACAAGATGCATGAGGCGCTCTCAAAGGGAAACGAATGGATCCACCGTGCCTCAATGATCATCGTGGTACTCAGCAAGAAAGACTATGATTGCATCATCGGAGAACGTGTGTACCATCAGTTCGACACGGGGATGGCGACCGCGTTTCTCATCCTACGGGCAACAGAGTTAGGTCTCGTCGCCCATCCAATCGCAGGATTCAGTCCCAAAAAAACACGGGAAATCCTTGGTATCCCGGATGATCTCGAGGTCATCACCCTGGTCAATGTCGGGAAGCATGCAGAGACCATTTATCCGATCCTTACTGAAAAACAAGCGGCAATCGAGAAGAAACGACCTGAGCGATTTCCCTTAGAGAAATTCGTGTTCCTGAACCGATATACCGACAACAGATAAGACAGTTATCCGTACATCTGTGTTGGAAGTTGCTGCGCCGATGACGGTGCTGTCGGCTGAGCCTGTTTGATGAAGGACCTGATCTTCTGCTCGATGTCATCTGCTTCTTTGTAGAGCGGCTGGGTGTCTAGCTTGATCTCAGGCAGCATTTTATCCAGTGTTTCGACAAGTAAAGCCGCAGCACGAGAATCCGGATAGGAGGAATGCGCCTCAGCCAGAAGGCACAGGACGTCTTGTTTTAACCGTGCTCCCTCATAGAGCAGTACCCCGGTTATCCCTGTAATCATGCCTTCTTTGGTTTCTTCAATAGAATATTTTTTCAGGATATCTTTCATCTTCTGCGTCGTGGCAACCCCATAGGTCTTTGGATTCTTCGGGTTCAGACCATGAGTCCCCTCCAAGGTTACAATATGGCTACATTTCTTTTTCTGTGCCCAGGAAAGAATCATGTTTGCCACGGGTTTGATGATATCAACCGCGGGCATAAACTCAGAGCTAATGACAACAATCTGATCGCAGTCACTATTAGATCCACAGAATTTCTTACTTGCGTAAATCCTTACAGGCGGAGACGGTACTCCTTTATGGATCACTGCCGCAGGCATAAAATACCGGGAGCTGATCATCCCGATCTCCTCAAGGTTCAACTGTTCGACTAGGAAGTGACCTGCAATGGAGCTGACAAGCCCGACCGTGGGAAATGCTTCGATTAGGACCGAGTTTGTAAGATCAACATTCTTATATTCAATGATTTGAATTTCTTCCTCCATATTATTCACTTGTCGTACATCTCGTAGGTTATTTTTAACTATTCCGATGATGAAAAAAAAGGCCGATCGTCTGTGCTATTGAAGAAGCGAGGGCAACTCAGCGAGTCTCTGAATCGTGATATCCGCAGGAATGTTCAGACCAACCACCATGCATCCTGCTGCTTCTGCTGCTTTCACATCACTGTTTGTATCACCGATCAACAGGACGGTTTTTACATCGACTCCGAGCCGCTCACATGCTTTAAAGACAATCTCCGGGTCTGGTTTAGATCTGACGACATCATCGCTGGTGACGACAGCTTCGAAATACTGCTCGATATGAAACTTTCGAAGAATCTGTTGTGCACAGTCAGAGGGGGTGTTGGTGATGACCGCCTTCTTGTAGGAGGTAAGAGACTCCAGAGTGTTCTGCGTATCAGGATAGATTGTCACAAAATCAAGGTGATTACCATAGGTGATGTTACAGAACTGCGCGACATCAGGATGAAGATGCAATCGTCTGAGGTTTGCTTTGAGGTCATGACCCCAATACATCTGTATGAATTCATCACGAGTGATTTCTTGGTGTTTGAACCTCTGCAGAGCATTGTTCAGAGCCGCCCACCAGGCATCAAGGGAATCGACAAGGACTCCATCCATATCGAAGAGAATCGCACTCGGGGCTAGCTTCATGGTCTTCAGGGGCTGCTGTACCCGGCAATGGTACAAAAAGGTTTTCTCACCATCTCTATTTATATAGAAAAAACCAGATGAGACTTCTTGATGAAGGAGCTTCATATCTCGTCCCAGAAAAGAAACCAGATGATCGATATCACCGATGGAGTCCAAAGTGTCGTAAGCCAGGAAAAAATAACGGAAGGATTTGTCATTGTGTATGTGCCACATACGACCGCAGGTGTCACCATCAATGAAGGAGCGGACCCAGCCGTCCAAGAAGACATCATCGAGACATTGGAAAAATTAGTTCCGGAGAACAAATCCTATCATCATTCCGAGGGGAACAGCGATGCACATATCAAAGCCAGTCTATTGGGTTCTTCAGTAACCATACTTGTCGCAGGGGGCAGACTCGTGCTTGGTACCTGGCAGCATATCTTCTTTTATGAAGGAGACGGCCCACGACAGAGAACCGTCATCGTGTTCGCACAAAAAAACAGGTGATTACGCAAATCCCTTTATCGCTGCGACACATTCCTGACAGATCTTTTTTGGTTTGCCTTTTATATGGATATGTCGTATGTTTTTTTCTTCTAATTCACAACCACAGACTACACATGTTTCCATTTTGTATCATCTCTTGGGTTAATTTACTCCGCGGAAATCATCACACGGCTCGTCTTCTCCCATCGGCCGAGAATGTTCGGCATGATCTGGTTGAAGACAGATATCAACCGATATCTTCTTCATTGGTTTCCCGCAGCAGGAGGGGTTTTCTTTCTTTGTTTTTACGATCGTCTTCTTTTTACAAGTCTGACATTCATAATAATCAACAGTCATGCTTTACCTCAGGTCTCACATGGGTTTATTCTATTTAAAACTAGGTTTTGAGACATGCATAAAGTTTTTAGAGGCGAGGAGAATATGAACTCGATGAAACATGAAACAGTCCCCGGGAAGAACACTGCACATCACGTGAAAATCTTTACCCTGAGCACCTGTGGATGGTGCAAGAAAACAAAGGAGCTGCTCAAATCTCTTGACGTCGCCTACGAATATGTAGATGTCGACAAATTATCAGGAGAAGACTATACTGAGGCTTCTGAGGAAGTGAAAAAATACAACCCGCATCGTACGTATCCGACGATCGTTATCGACCAGGGGAAACATGTGATCCTCGGGTTCAAAGATAAAGAAATCAAGGAGAAGCTCCGCTAATGGCAGACAGACAACCTATTATCGAGGCGATGAAAAGGAACGCACAAAAGAACGGGTATTATCTTTGTCCCGATCAGCAGCTTTTCAATGATCTTATCGATGGTCTTGCGACGAATACCGGTCGATATGGGTATGGGTCCTGTCCTTGCCGTGTTGCAAGCGGTTTGAAGAAATATGATGTGGACATCATCTGCCCCTGTGAGTATCGAGACGCGGATGTCGATGAGTACGGAATGTGTTATTGTGGATTGTTTGTAAACGAGAAGGTAAAAAACGATCCGTCCTTGTTAGGACCAATTCCAGAACGACGACCTCAGGAAGTCATTGATGTGGCGCTTTCTGCTGCTGAACAGAAACCCAATGTCCCCGATGTAATAACGAATCACTCGAAAAAAGAAAAGAAGACAGAGGGTGTTAAAATCTGGAGATGCACCGTCTGTGGATATTTATGCGCCAGAGAGCTGCCCCCACCAATCTGTCCTATCTGTAAAGCAAAAGCGGAGCGGTTCGAGGTTTTCACTATCACCTAAAAATGCCGCCGTCTCAGATAATCTCACGGATTTTCTTCATGATTTCATCTTTTTGCTCGACTGTCAATTCCTGGTCTAGTTTCGGGTACAACGACACTTCCTCGAATGTCTTATGCGCCATGATGAGTTCCTTAAACTCATCAAATTTCACTGATTTGTTCCACATGAGGTCTTTGCGCATAATCCTTATTCGGTTCAGGATCTCATTGTGCTGCTGGACAAGCTCGGGAACCATCTTATAACCCTGAATAATGTCCTTCGGATTATATGAGGAGAAAATCGCTTTTTCTTCGGTGAAAATATGTTTTTCCAGTTCCCATTCAAAAGTATCGAACACCTTCATCAGGGACACCAGTTCTATACCTATGCTTCTTTCAACATCGTGTAACAGCTTTAGGATTTTTGCATGATCTGCTATCATCAACTCAAGTATCGATGTCGTTTTCATTCACATCTAACCCCCGGTTCCATCAACCGAAATGAGATAAGAAATCATGTTAATAAAATATAGCTTTCTTTGAGTAAGAAGAGATTTGGTTGTTTCATCGTAATCTCTTTAAGTCCTTATGTTTTCCAGACTATGAATATACTATGGATCTGGTCGCAATCACCTTCCAATCAGTACTCCTTCTTCTCGGCATCGGTGTGTTTGGTTTTCTGATCGTCCAACGGAAGGTCGTTCCAGAAAACGCTCTTGGTGCCCTGTCGAACCTTGCCTTGGACGTTGCGTTGCCCTGTCTTGTGTTTGTGAATATCGTTTCAAACTTCTCCCCTCAGGAGATACCAGATTGGTGGGTGCTTCCACTCTGGTGGGGTGTGTTTACCGGAATCGCAGCGTTGTTGACTGGCGTATTCATGTTTGCATCAAAGAAGGGGACGAGACGGGAATTTGCCATGAGCCTGTTCTTACATAACGGGTTGTTTTTCCCTCTTGCGATCCTCACCGGGATGTTCGGTGGTTCGTCTCCATATCTTGTTTCCTTGTTTTTGTTCATGCTCTTTTATCCTGCGTTTTTGTTCAATATCTATCCATATTTCTTTGGGAAAAACGAGAAGAACATTAACTGGAAGCGAATCTTTAACGTCGTTTTCGTTTCGACGATCCTTGCACTTGTGATCCGTTTTATTGATGTCCAGTCCTATGTCCCGGATATTGTTCTTTCGATTCTTTCGATGCTTGGGGCGATGACGGTGCCGTTACTGATGCTGGTGATCGGGGGGAGTCTGTCGCTTGATTTCCAGCGAAAAGGACAAATCTACAGTACGGAAATAGTGAAATTCGTTCTGATAAAAAACCTGTTGTTCCCCCTGGTCATGTTAGGGGTGCTGGTGGTCATCAGACCGTCGTATCAGATCGGGTTGCTGCTGATGCTGCAGAGTGCGGTGCCGCCGGTGACCGCGCTACCGATATTCACGAAGCGTGTGGGTGGGAATGAATCTATCGTGAACCAGTTCCTGGTGGCCAGTTTCATCGGTTCGTTGGTGAGCATCCCGCTGGCCATCTCGCTTTTTACCTGGTTCTTCCCGTCAGGGTAAAGATCAATCCGTGGAGCAGGAGTCACATCCGGAGGGAAAGATTCCTTTTGCCATTAAAATCTTGCAGATGCGGCAGGTCTCCTTAATCATCGCATCGTCCGTGTCGTTCAGGATCCGTTGTGTGGAGAGTCTGATTTCTTTTATGATTTCTTCATCCTCGATGGTCTTGTTTCCTCGTTTGTGGGAGACGTATTGACAGACTGCTGCAGGGGTAATGCCGAGTTTCTCTGCTGCTTCTTTCTGGCTCAGCCCATAGTTGGTCATGAGGCTTTCTGCGATCTCTTTTCGAATGAGAGGCAACCCATTCCATATCACGTATTCACAGGGAACGCGTTTCATCAAAGGGTACAATTGTTATTTTATACTTATAATTAATGTTTTTATTTTTTTTAAAGGGTGGGAAAAATAGATGCCGGTACTGGTTGCTGGGAGGCAGAAATTGCTACGAAAGTTTTATAAATGGCAGGTGTATTAACAATTGTTAATAGGGGTATATTGGAGATAAATCAAGAGGGTACCAAACAATCCACGTTAACCTGCGTGGAGATGTAAAACCAAACGGGGAAAAAATATTTTTTACATCCCATCCTTTCCTCCTCTCCTCACCAAATAAAAATCCTCGTTTGCTTTACATCTCTACCTTGTTTTTTTATTCCATCAATTCCAAAGCGGAGAACATATGAACGACTTACCTTCGACTATCAACAACCTCAAACACAGCGACACACAAAGAAAAATATACCAGCGAATCCAAGAGTTCAAAACCATAGATACACACTCCGCAGAGGAACTCTTCAAAGAACTCTGCTTCTGCATTCTGACCGCAAACTTCGACTCAGAGCGAACAATCCACATCCATGGCAAACTCCATCCCTGTTTTTGCACAGAAACAAAAAAAACCCTCTCAAAAAAACTCAGACAACACGGGTACCGTTTCCCCAATACCAGAGCAACCTATATCGTACAATCCATCGCACAAAAAGACAACCTCCCATTCATCATACACACATTAGACCATGAGGGACGACGCGACTGGCTTGCAGAAAACATCCCCGGAATCGGCTACAAAGAAGCAAGCCATTTCCTACGAAACATCGGCTTTGATGACTACGCAATCATCGACTTTCACATCCTGGATATCCTGGAACGATACCATCTGATCAAAAAACCAAAGACGCTTACCGTAAAAAAATACAAGGAAATCGAACAAGTTTTACAAACCATCGCAACACAAACAAACCTGACTCTTGCGGAACTCGATTTATACCTCTGGTACATTGAGACCGGAAAAATATTGAAATGACAACGCATAAAGAACCTTCGTGAACCACATGGACTACAATGATATCATCACCCGCCTCCATTCCCTGGCGAACCCTGAAAACGTCAAAGGGATGGCACGCTACGGAATCACCCAGCAGAACAACCTAGGGATCTCCATCTACCTGTTACGGCCTCTCGCAAAACAGATCGGTACCAACCATCCGCTGGCTCTCAGACTCTGGGACACAAAGATCCATGATGCACGCTTGCTCGCCTGCTTCATCGACGACCCCACTTTGGTCACCAGCGAGCAGATGGACCTCTGGGCAGCGGATTTCGACTCCTGGGACATCTGCGACCAGGCATGCACCAGCCTTTTCGATCTTTCACCCCTCGCCCGTACGAAGGTGTTCCAATGGGCAGACCAGGAGAAAGAGTTCGTCAGACGCGCAGCATTCAGCCTTATTGCTGGACTTGCGGTACATGACAAAACAGCAACAGATAAGGATTTCGAGGCTTTTCTTTCCCTGTGCATCACCCATGCAATCGATGAGAGGAACTATGTGAAAAAAGCAGTGAACTGGGCGCTACGAAACATCGGGAAACGAAACATTCCTCTGAACAAAAAAGCACTTCAGACCGCAGAGAAAATCAAAAAAATAGATTCACGGTCAGCACGATGGATAGCCTCAGATGCGATCAGAGAACTCACAAGTCCAAAGATACAAGAAAAACTAGAAAGGAAAAAGAAGAAAAAATAAACAAACCTACTCTTCTTAGAGACTGAGTGCTTGCACTGGGCATTCATCAACACAAGTGCCACAATCAATGCAGGTGTCTTCATTGACCTCTGCTTTCTCAGTGACCTTAATCGCCTCAACAGGGCATGCTGATGCGCAGGCTGCACAGCCAGTACAAGTTGCTTTATCGACTTTTACTACCATTATGGTTCTACCTCGTTGGACCCTGATACTGGTTTTCCTATTTATCTTTTCCCCTTGAAAACTATCTTGAAAAAAAGGAGAATACCCCCCGGTCCCTTCTTCACTTTTATTTTGGTTTATATTGTTCCAGTTTTTTGTTCGCCCGTCGCCCACCAAGCGTAAAATACAGATACACGATCCCAAGCTCAAGACCAAAAAAAACAAGGAAATACAGGAACGTGACCGCAATCTTCCCGGGCACAAACCCATACGACAGCGCGATTGATCCGAGGAACGGGATGAACATCCCAATCAAAACCAACAGCAGGACCTTTATGATATCTGTTTTTTTCCCCATTCAAGACCCGACAACACCCATCCTATTAAAAGTTATTTCTGGTCTATTCCACGATGAGCGATGGTGAATATTTCTCTGTATCAGCCAGGAGAAACTCTTCACTCATGTGAAGGCAACTCACTGGACAGACGTCATTGCACTGCGCACAGAAAGTGCACCGTGCAAGATACACTTTTATCTTCTTCTCATCATCCTTGAAGAGAATAGCTTCCGAGGGACAAACCTTCAGACACAATTTGCATCCAATGCATTTCTCCTTCTCATAGACAATCTTCCCACGGAATCTCTCAGGAGTTTTAATTGGAGGGGCCATCGTTGCTTTACCACTTCGCACGTCCTTGAAAAATGTTGTCGACGAAAAAGGGATATATTTCCTTGGATGCTTGTTCGTGAACGGTTTTTTGAACAGCTGGGCAAGCAGTTGAGGAAGCATTGTGTATCTCACAGACACATCCTCCGTGTTTTTTCAATACTCAATTGATGGAGTCTTTCACGGTCCACCATGCGTGGCTCATTGTTCTGGACAAGTGTCACACGGTTCGTGCAGGACATACAGGGATCAATCGATGCTGCGATGATCGGGATATCCGCGATCTGCTGACCAAGGAGCATTGGTATCCAAGGAAGGATATTACTGTAGGTCGGTGCCCTAACCTTCCATGAAAACAGGGATTCTGCTGCCGTGAGTCGCACATAATGGAACACTTCACCACGGGGAGCCTCCATCCGGCCGATTCCCTCTCCAGTCACCTTCTTCAAGGAAGCCAGAAGAGTTGGGATCTTCGGCTCAGCGACAATGTCTCCTGGAGGCAACCGCTCAAGACACTGCTCGATAAGATCAATGGATTGTTTGACTTCCAGTAACCGGACGATGATCCTGTCATACACATCCCCATGGACTTCACCGGTGAGCACATCAGGGGTCACGTAATCAAAATCAAGATCACCGAATGCGAAATACGGCTGATCCAGACGCACATCCTTTCGGACACCAGATGCACGGGTAGTCGGACCGACTGCACACAGTTTCAACGCATCCTCCTTAGTCAGTATTCCGCAGTTTCGACACCGCATCTGAATCGTGGAATCATCCAACATCACATGTTGGAGTTTTTCCACCTGCTTCTTCAGATCCTTTAGAGTCGCATGGATCCGCGGGACCATCTCCTCGGTGATATCGCGACGAACCCCGCCAATCATCGTTATTCCTTTTGTGATACGGTTCCCGGTCAGATACTCAATGAGATCCAGGACGCTCTCTCGAACCTGCCATGTCAAAAATAACACAGAGTCGAATCCGATCTCATGGGCAGCAACACCAGCCCAGAGAATATGGGAGGCGATCCGCTCCAGCTCCGCGTGGACCACGCGCAGATACTCCGCCCGCTCCGGGACCTGGATATGTGCGGCATGCTCCACTGCCAAGGCGAGAGACATCGGATGACAATAGGAGCAGATTCCACAGATACGCTCCGCGAGATACAACACCTGGATGAAGTTCCGTTTCGTTCCAGCCCATTCAATGCTCCTATGGACATGCCCGAGATGTATATCAACATTGATGATCTTCTCACCATCGATTTCAAAGTGAAAGTTCACCGGTTCTTTTAATGCAGGGTGAATCGGACCAATCGGAATCTGATACGTGGTCCTTGAGGCCGTCATAGCTCACCCTCATGAAGATTCCGAACAAGTTTTGCTGGACCGGTCTCATCCCGACGCCATGGATAAACCCCCTGTGGAATATCATCAGCGACAAACACCCGGACATCCTTTGGGATCCCTCGAACTATCACCCCGAGCATCTCCTGTTTCTCCTGCTCAGAGATCAATGCTCCTGGGATAAGATCCGTAATGGTATCTATCACTGGGTTTTTCTTAGGGAGGGAAACCGTCATGTTCATGGAAAGCTCCCGTCCTCGCTCACCGTGAAACAACGAGAAATGATACACCAGCTCAATGATATCCCCCAGGTCATAACCAGAGGTCACCGCAAAATGAGGGTACTGCTCGAAGGTGAAAAGATGACGCACGGCTTCCTTAAACACATCTAATTCAACTCGGAACCAGAGATGACAAAATTCAGTCTTCAAGGTGCCACTGGTGCCACGCTCTATACGCGGTTGTGTGATGCCATCTGGGAATTTCTTCTGGAACGAAACAAGGACATCCTCCGGTTTCATTGTGGTTGTGGTCATGCGGTCGTCTCCAGTGTCTCAAGCTTTTCCCAAGCTTTCGTTATTCCATGGATAATGTTCTCCGGTCGAGGAGGGCACCCAATTACATACACATCAACAGGAAGGATTTTATCAACCGGTCCGACAAGATTATAGGACTCATAGAACACATCACCCGTGTTACCGCAGTTACCGACACAGATCACTGCCTTTGGGTCAGGCATCTGCTCATAGGTTCGTTTCACCTTATCAACCATCTGTCGGGAGACGGGACCGGTGATCAGGAGCACATCAGCATGACGAGGAGATCCGACTAGCTTGATGCCGAACCGCTCGATATCATATCGAGGGCAGAGTGAGGCGATAATCTCGATATCACATCCATTGCAGGACCCTGAGTTGATGTGATAGACCCACAATGCTTTCTTAAAGGATTTCGTCAGCCCTTTTGCGATACCGGATTCACCCCTCGACTGTTGTCTGTTACTGAGGTAAACCACGAGACTATTAAAAAAGTTCTGCTCTTCTCAACAAATCCTTGGGATAGGATCACCAAGAGGTTTACGAACAATCCGTTTCCCACCAACAGCGGTCTGTAGAGCGACACCTGAGATTTTGTCGGTCGCCTCCCCGATGATAGCAGCACGTTTTCCTAATGGATGTTTCTTCAACACTGCCAGCAGCTCATCTGCTTTTTCCTTGACTACACCAAGGACGACCTTTCCTTCATTCCCGATCTCCAAGGGGTCGATACCAAGCATGTCACAAGCAGATTGAACACCCTTAGGAATAGGGATAGTATCCTCATTCAGAAGAATCCCCATCTGTGATTTCTCAGAAAATTCATTGACTGTATTAGCAAGTCCCCCCCGAGTGGGATCCTTCGCTGAGACAACACCACCTTCAGCCAACACCATACTCATCAAACCATTTAATGGTGCGATATCTGAATGAATCATGGTCTCAAAACCATAGCCCTCACGGAACGATAACAACGCAATCCCATGCTCCCCGATATTACCAGAGAGAATCAGAACATCACCAGACTCAAGATTACTATCCAATAACCAACGACTCCGGAATTTCCGATGCCGCTTGACTTCTTTGATGTTCTTCTCAAGAGCAGGGCTTCGTCTCCCAATACCACTGGTGTTAATCATGAACTGCTGCAACGCACCTTTTTCAACGACCTTGGTATCCCCTGTAACAATCGGGACGTTCGCCTTCTTTGCCATTCGTCCCATGCTTCTCACAATCGCTTCAAACGTCTCCAAACTGAATCCTTCTTCGATGATGAACCCGGCTGACAACGCAAGCGGTGTCCCACCGACCACCGAGACATCATTAATCGTACCACAGACCGCAAGTGACCCAATGTCACCACCAGGAAAAATCAATGGTTGCACCGTATGAGAATCCGTCGAGAACACAATATCATCGACCACCGCTGCATCATCAAGAGCGGTCAATGGAACCTCTGCGGTCCCCTGGTTCTTAAAAAACCGCAAGATATTCTCTTTGATGAGTTGATCCATCAGCTCTCCACCCGCACCTTGTGCAAGAGTTATCTTCTTCGCCATACTGTCCCCCAAGAACATTTGTTTTTTTTTATAAGTAACCATTGAAAAGATTTATTTATATTCTCTGTTGCCATCCCTCTGCCTCATATGTTGCTATGGCAGGATATAGTTCTCACCATCATCAACTTTGGATTCATGATCACCGCGATCCCCGCGATTTACCGAAATTATCAGCATAAGGAGGCAAAAAGCCAGTCGCTCTCCATGTATCTCATCACCGCTATCCTGCTAAGTGTCATGGCATACGTGTTTCTCACCTTAGATATGTTGTTGAGCTGTGTGTCCACCGCGGGGACCGGCATCATGTGGTATTTTTTGACCTATCAGAAGATTATTTATTCCAAATGAAGTCAGGAAAAGGATGATGATGGAGACGCTAATCCTCTGCATTGGGAATCGAGAGGGGGATGACGGGATCGGACCATATATCGCGGAGCGATTCAAGAACGAACCAGTTCAGATTCCGGTTATTGACTGTGGGACTACTCCGGAGAACTACACAGGAGTCATCAAACGACAACGACCAAAAAAACTCATCCTCATCGATGCTGCCGAGATGAATCTCTCCGCTGGCGAGATTCGTATCATCCCAAAAGAAAAAATCGGAACGATGCACCTGAGCACCCATGGGATTCCACTCTCCGTGTTTATCCAGTACATGGAAAAAGAAATCCCAACCATCATCCTCATCGGGATACAACCAGAGACGATGCAAGGAGAACTGAGTGATGCGGTGAAAAAAAGCGGTGAAGAACTCATCAGGTTGTTACAAAAGAAAAAAATCAAGCAGATCCCAGTTTTCTAGTAAGGATATTTCTTCCCAAGAACCTCAGTCGATGACAGTGCAGCAACCGCGCCTTTCGCACAAGCGGTGACCACCTGCCGCAGACCCCCGGTGATATCTCCCGCAGCATACACTCCTCGCAGACTCGTTCGTTGTTCACTATCGACGATGATGTATCCATTATCATCGGTCTTTAACTGCAGTGTCCTGGCGATCTCATTCTGAGGCAGTACACCAACGGATGCGAACACACCCTCCACGGGCAATGTTGACCGTGTACTGGTCTGCAGATTGAAGAGATTCACAGAGGTGACACGGTCTTTTCCCTTTATCTCCTCAACGAGGGTATTGAAATGGAAATGCACTCCTTTTTCTCGTGCTTCCTCCTCGTACACTTTCTCGGCACGGAACTGTTCACGACGATGAACTACATGTACTTCCTTGCATCCGAGCTGTTTCAAAAAAATGGATTCAATCAGAGCGGTATTCCCCCCACCAACAACAACAACTCGTTTTCCCTTGAAGAAGAACCCGTCGCAGGTCGCACAGTACGAGACTCCTTTCCCGATAAACTCAGATTCACCAGGGACATCAAGTTTCTTATGCTCTGTCCCTGTGCAGAGGATCACCGCGCCGACTTGATACGAGGCTTTCCCGGTTGTTATTAGAAATCCGGTTGATGCAGATTCGACGTCCTTTACCTCCTCATAGAAATGGAAATCAGCATACTTGGTTGCGTGTTGCTTCATTTTTTCAACAAGGTCCATACCCAGGATAGAATCAAACCCCACGTAATTCTCGATATTCGGGGCAACCTGGAGAAGACCGCCCCCGCCCCCACGATCAAACACAATTGTCGAAATCCCTGATCGTTTCGCGTAGATCGCAGCGGAAAATCCAGCGGGACCCGCACCGATGATCGCTAACTCATAGTCCATGAAAAACCTCATTGGATATGTACTATTTAGTTTTTTTAAACACCCCGGAGTGCACAGTGTTTGAAAAAAGGTTTTATTTCTTCAAGGGTTTCCAGGAGATATTCTCGGGAATACGGTATCGTGGTTTCAAGGGCTGATGATACCAGTGGTGCTTTGATTTTAAACTGTTGGAGGAAGTATGTCTCTGCTCCGTTCAGCCATTGTGCTATATCAATGATATCTCCTTTTGTTAATAGACCAGGGATGACGGTGGTCTTGAACTCGTAGGCTGGTGCTTTTGTTTTCAGAAGCTCAATCGATGCATCAATTTTGTTTACGTCTAATTTGGTACCAGTCAGTTGTTGGTATTTCTTTTGTGGAGCTTTCACATCCATCGCGACGTAATCCACAAGCTGTTGTTCCAAGAGTTCAGCGAGCCGCTCTGGGAACGATCCGTTCGTATCGATCTTCACCAGCAACCGCAGGTCCCTTATTTTTTTCACAAAATCAACAAGATCATCCTGCAGGAACGGTTCACCTCCGGAGATGACCACCCCGTCAAGCAAGGTTTTTCTCTTCGAGAGAAACGACAGGATCTCATCCTGAGGAAACAACTCTGCGGTCCCCAATGCGAGACTCTTGTTATAACAGAAAGGACAGCGGAAGTTACATCCGCTGGTCCAGACGATCGCGCTGATCCGATCAGGATAATCAAGCAACGATGTTTTCTGAAAGCCCCCTATGTTCATGCTGTGGCAAGGACTTTTTCCCGCAGGTCAAAGGTGGTCCGATCCTGGAATTCCTGTTGTTTACCTTTATTCCACTGGTTCACCGGTCTGATGTAGCCGACAACACGGGAGTAGATTTCACATTCCGTGGTCTTCTGAGCAGCCTGGCAGGTCGGACAGAGTTGATGCTCACCAGCGATGTACCCATGGTCCGGGCAGACGCTAAACGTCGGAGTGATCGTATAATACGGGAGCGCGTAGTTCTCCGCAACCTTCCGGACGAGGTTCTTCGTCGCGGTCGGCGAAGGCTCCTCCTCACCAAGAAAGATATGGAGGACTGTACCCCCGGTGTATTTGGTCTGCAGGCTGTCCTGCAAGTCCAATGCTTCGAACACATCGGTGGTGAAGCCGACCGGCAACTGCGTGGAGTTGGTGTAATACGGCTGGACGTCCCTGCCTCGGTTCTTTGTGTAGATCTCTTGGTTGTAGGTGCGGATATCCGGGTAATGCTTCTTGTCAAGACGCGCGAGACGATAGCTGGTTCCTTCCCCGGGTGTTGCCTCTAGGTTGAAGATGTTATCGGTTTCCTTCTGGTAATCCAAGATGCGGGTGCGCATGAAATCCAGGACTTTCTCAGCGAAGGCTTTTCCTTCTGAGTCTGCGATGCTTTTGTTCATGAAGTTGAGCAGCGCGTCGTTCATACCGATCAGACCAATGGTGGAGAAATGATTCTTCCAGTACTCCCCGAAGTTCTTATGCACATCAGAAAGGTAGAACCGTGAGTAGGGATGCAAGCCGCTTGCGGTGAGATTCTCTATAAGATCTCGTTTAATCTCCAGGCTTTGTCGTGCAAGCATCATCAGCTTGTCGAGTCGTTCGAAGAAATCAGTGTCGTCCTTTGAAAGATACGCCAGACGTGGCATGTTCAGGGTCACAACCCCGATGGATCCTGTCTTTGGGTTTGCCCCAAATAGCCCCCCGCCTCTTTTTTGCAGCTCTCGGTTGTCCAAACGTAACCGGCAGCACATACTCCGGGCATCCTCTGGTTTCATGTCACTGTTGATAAAGTTGGAGAAATATGGAATCCCGTATTTCGCGGTCATATCCCAGAGGGGAGCAAGTCCATCGTTGTTCCAGTTGAAATCCTTAGTGATATTATAGGTGGGAATCGGGAAGGTGAATGGCCGTCCCTTCGCATCCCCATCATGCATGATCTCGGCGAACGCATGGTTGATCATGTCCATCTCCACGGTGTACTCACTGTAATCGTTATCTGTTGGATTTCCACCGATGATAGCGGGTTCATCATTCAAATAACTCGGGACGGTCAGATCCATGGTGATGTTTGTGAACGGGCTTTGGAACCCGACCCGTGTGGGCACGTTCATGTTAAAGAGGAATTTCTGCATCTCCTGCTTGACGCTATCGTAGGAGAGCTGGTCTTTTGCGATGAACGGGGCAAGTAAAGAATCAAAATTCGACAGTGCCTGTGCTCCTGCAGCCTCACCCTGCAAGGTGTATAGGTAGTTGACGATCTGCATGAGTGCGGTGCTGAAATGTTTGGCTGGTTTGCTTTCGATTTTACCTGAGACTCCTTTGAAACCAAGGAGTAATAAATCTTGTAAATCCCATCCCACGCAGTAAGCTCCAAGGGTACCAAGATCGTGAATGTGATAGTCTCCGCAGGTGTGTGCATCTCCGATCTCGGGTGGATAGATTTTATTGAGCCAGTAATGAGAAACGATGCTCTCTGTTGCATAGACATTGAGACCCTGAAGAGAATAGCTCATGTTGCTGTTCTCGTTGACCTTCCAATCGAGCATACTGAGGTAGTCATCGACCACGTCGATGTCTTTGAGCAAGCCTCCGATCTCTCGCATGTCCTGGTGCTGTTTTCGGTAGAGGATGTATGCTTTTGCAGTTTTGGCATGTCCGTCTTCGATGAGGACTTTTTCGACAGCATCCTGGACTTGCTCAACAGTCGGTATTTCACTGCGTTTCAGTTCTTTTTCTAAGATAGCTAGGACTTGATCGGTGAGCTCTCCTGCTCGTTTGTAGTCTTTCCCGCCGACTGCCTGGGCTGCTTTCCAGATGGCTTCTGTGATTCTTACGGGGTTGAAATCAACGATTTTTCCGTCTCGTTTTTTTATCTTTCGTATCATGTGTGTCTCTCCTTCTCGATTTATTTTTCTGTGAGATTTTTAACCTCTTTTTCAAAGCTGGTGACATCTGTGAATTGTCGGTAGACCGATGCGAATCGTATGTAAGCGATTTGGTCGACGTCCTTTAATGCGTCCATGACGTATTCTCCGATGAGCTTGGTTTCGATTTCTTCTTTTCCGGTGCGTCTGATCTTTTCTTCGACCCCGTCGATCATTTCTTCGATTTTCTCATGGCTGATCGGGCGTTTTTCGAGTGCTTTTGCGATGCCGTTTCTGATTTTACAGCGGTCGAATCGTTCTCGTCTGCCGTCTTTTTTTATGACGAACAGGGGCACCATTTCGATGTATTCGTAGGTCGTGAATCGCTTGTTGCAGCTGAGGCATTCTCGTCGTCTGCGGATGGACCCGCCGGTATCGCGCGAGTCGGTTACTTTCGTGTCAATATGGTTACAATAGGGGCAATTCATCTCCCATCACCAGATACAATATATGGTATAGCAAAAAAATTAAGCTACAAACTGTAGTATAATTCGTTGGTTTTTAAACATTGTGATTTTTTAAAAAAACAATGGTTTCCTCTGGCTCATTTATTAACGAATGCGACATGCTAGAGTGTGACGATTTTGGCTTGTGAAATCACATTATTAACAAGTTCGCTGACGTTGATTTTCTGTTCCTCGGCAAGGATGTGCTCAAGGCGAGCTTGCGTCGATGGTTTTAAAGGTACTGCTGCACATCCATCTGCTGGTGCGATTGACAAATCAAAGGTTCCAATCTGTTTGGCAATTTTTATGGTGTCTTCCTTATCAAAGCCAATCAATGGGCGAAGGATCGGGATGCTGACCGCTTGTTCAACCACCCGAAGGTTCTGCAGCGTCTGCGAGGCAACCTGCCCAAGGGAATCTCCCATCACGATCGCATCCGCATGTTCTTTTTTTGCTATCGCCTCTGCGTAACGTAGCATCATTCGTTTACACACCACGCAGGTGAACTTATTGTTGCAATGTATCTTGTACGCATCAAGCGTCTGCCCATGCGGAAGGAGCAACGCGGAAAGCCTCGATGGAATCAGGGTCCTCAGATACTTTGCAAGTGAAATGAATTTTTCTATCTCACGGTCATCGGTGAATGGACGGTTGTCCGCATGAAGCAGGATAAACTCATCTACTCTTTTAGAGAGAAGGTAGGCTGCTACGGGAGAATCAATCCCACTGGAGATCAACACGACAAGTTTCATGCAGTTTCCTCATCAACATAATCAAGATATTCCTTCAGACCACCAACAGGAGGAAGCACAAGAATCTCCGGGACCTCATAGGGATGCAGGGAGCGGATCTTCTGGATCGTCTTTTCCACGTTCCGATCAGTGGTCTTCGCAAGCAGGACACATTCGTTTGCCTCCTCGATTTTCCCCTGCCAGCGGTAAATCGATTCGATCTTCGGGAGGATGTGGACGCAAGCGGCGAGTTTTTCTTTCACTAGTGAGCGTGCGATAGATTTTGCTGATTCTATTGAGTCGGTTGTTAAATAAACAATAGAAACCATAAAAGCATCAATGGGGAGAATGATATTAAGGGTTTGTGTGAAGAAGATACGGCTTCATATCCAAGGAATCGATGATTCCATGGATGTCTGATGGTGAACGATAAAATAAATGACTCTTGCATGAACAATCGCTACACCCGAATCCTGTGATATTCGATAAATTTTTTTCAAACGCTTGGGCAATCCTGCATTCTTCTCTTCGACCACTTTCTTTATAAAAAACATTAACTACCTCTGTGAATGGAAGAAGGTAATCAATATGCCAATGGACTTTCTTTTGGGTTCGCAGATGCCGCTGGATCCGCTGTTCCAATCCATTCAGTGCGGACCCAACATAGACATAACGGCCTTTTTGAAAATGAATCGGACCAAGTTTTCCAACAATTACCGATGTATCGTTCTGAAGCTCCATGACGAGCAGATACGACCCCTTCATCAGAAGGATATGGGCATAGATTCTTATAAGACCGATTCTGTTTCCTCCACTGATGGTATCCTATCGTCCACAATTCATCTCCATTAAGTCCCTTTCAGAAGCAAAAAAGGAAATCCAAAAGATCGGAAGCGACCCAAAGAGCCTGGACATCATGGCTCCAAAAGCTGTTTTTAAGGTCATCAAATTGGAGCAGGTTGTTCTCCAAGATGCGATCATCATCAAACAGGATATGCTGTCGCTCGGAGGGGAGGTCGCAATCCCACGCGAAGCATTCGAGCTGCAGAAAAACCCTGCGGCGATTCTCATCATGGGGACGGTGACTCAGCTGATGGAATTGGTTGGGAAACTGCAGCGTCATTACCCACGCATTAAAGCACTCTCTGTTGAACTAGCGATGTTACTGGAAAAAATCTCGTAAGGAAGCGTGGCCCAAAAAAGACATTAACTCATAGACGATTCATGGTGGGAAGCCCTATGGAAAACCCTGTCTGTCCCCTTGATTTTCGCTATGGGAGAAAAGAAATAAAAGACGTCTTTGGCGAGACAAGCAAACTCCAATATCTTTTAGATGTCGAAGCAGCCCTTGCTCGTGCTCATGCTGCAGTTGGCAACATCTCGAAGAAAGCAGCCGAGGAGATATCAAAGAAAGCTTCGGTAAAATACGTCACCGTCAAACGAGTCAACGAAATCGAAAAAGAGACCAGACACGACATCATGGCAGTCACCAAAGCACTCAGTGAAGTCTGCAGCGGTGATGCTGGAAAATACGTGCATCTTGGTGCGACAAGTTACGACATCGTCGATACCGCAAATGCCTTACAATTTGCTGAAGCGACTGATCTCATCAAAGCACAAGTACGAGAACTACGAATGACCCTTGTTGGTCTTGCAAGGGAATATAAAAACACGATCATGGCAGGACGAACCCATGGACAATTCTCTATCCCTATCACCTTTGGTTTGAAGATGGCAGTCTATGCGATGGAGACGGACCGACATCTGGAACGGCTCCATGAATGCAAATCACGCTTGCTTGTGGGGAAGATGTCTGGTGCGGTTGGCTCTGGAGCTGCGATGGGAAAACATGCCCTGAAAATCCAGGAGCTTGTCATGACAGATCTCAAACTCGGAACAGAGGAGGCAGCAACCCAGATTGTCGGCCGGGACCGCTACATCGAACTCCTTTCTGTTCTTGCGAACATCGCTAGCAGCATGGAGAAATTCGCAACAGAAATCCGAAATCTCCAACGTAGTGAACTTGGTGAGGTCTCTGAAGCTTTCGAAGCGAAAAAACAGGTCGGCTCCTCAACGATGCCGCAGAAACGGAACCCCATCCTCTGTGAGCAGGTCTGTGGGATTGCCCGTGTCATACGAAGTTTCATCATCCCAGCGTTCGAGAACGCGATCCAATGGCATGAACGGGACCTGTGTAACTCCTCTGCTGAACGCTTCATCCTTCCTCATTCCCTGATTATGACGGATTGGATCGTCTTCCAGATGAACAAGGTGTTCCGTAACCTGCAGGTGAATCCAGAGCGGATGCGACAAAACCTGGAGAACTCAAAAGGCTTGCCGATGGCTGAAGCAGTCATGACGAAACTCGTGGAGAAAGGCATGGGCCGAGGGGATGCCCATGAACTGGTCAGAACCTGCTCTCTGAAAGCAGTCAGTGACGACAAACAGCTCCTTTCCGTGTTACTTGAGAACCCTAAGGTGGTAAAACTCCTCAAAAAGAAGGAACTGGACGAGGTCATGAACCCTCGGAACTATCTTGGTGTCTCCGATAAGATCGTTGATCAGGTGGTCAAGAAACTCACGCGTTAAAAAAAAGGTGCAAGGACATGGATAAACTCGAAAGACTCATCGCAAACACTCAAGAAGTCGTCACCATCGAAGAACTCAAAACAGTATTAGAAAAACCAAACCCTAAAGCATACATCGGGTTTGAACCTTCAGGAGTGGTGCATCTTGGTTGGAAGATCTGCACAAACAAGATAAAGGATTTCCTCTCCTGTGGATTTGATTTCACGGTGCTGCTCGCTGATTGGCATGCGTACATCAACGATAAACTCGGAGGAGACCTCGAAAAAATCAAACTCTGCGGCAGATACATGCAGGATTGCTTCGCGGCGATGGGAGTCGACGTTAGCAAGGTACGGTTCGTGTACGCAAGTGATTATGTCAACGACGCAAAATACTGGGAGTTGGTACTGAAGACTTCAAAAGCAACATCAGTCGCTCGGGTGAAACGTGCCATGGACATCATGGGACGCGGAGAGGAAGAAGCAGAAAAGGATCTATCTAAACTGTTTTATCCAGCAATGCAAGTTTCCGATATCTTTTATCTTCAACTTGATGTCGCCTATGGAGGTACTGACCAACGTCATGCCCATATGCTTGCGAGGGATGTCGCAAAAAAGATAGGACGGACTGCTCCGGTTGCGATGCACACGCCGCTCCTCACAAGCCTGCAAGCAGACGGACGCATGAACCCGATCGAAGCGAAGATGAGCAAAAGCAAACCAGAGACCATGATCTCGATCCACGATGCCCCTGATCTTGTGAAAAAGAAACTCAGCAAGGCATACTGCCCGGAGAAACAAATCGAGGGAAACCCAGTTCTCGAGGTATGCAAGTTCGTCATCTTCCCGGACCTTGAAGGAAAACAATTTCTAATCGAACGGCCTGAAAAGTTCGGTGGGAACCTATCGTTTTCCACCTACCAAGAACTTGAGAACGCTTTCGCAGCGGGACTCCATCCGCTGGATCTGAAGAACGCAACCGCACAGCACATCAACAGCATCCTAGAGCCAGTGCATAGATATTTTGAGATGCACCCTGAGAATCTGCAGAACATGAAATCCGCAGGCATCCTTCAATAACGACAAGTTTTTTCAGAAAAAAGAATATGAGAAGAGAAGGAACAGCTTACTTTCCTTCGTTACAGGGTTCGTACGGGTTGAACGCGGGGTCACCGTAGAGGATATACTCCTGGAAGCTGACGTATTTAGATTCCAGCATCGGGCTGAGGCCTTTTGAGGCGGTCGTCCTGTATAAATCAGCTTGGTCTACTAGGAGACCCCCCGTGGAAATATCCAGTGGTGGTGACCACCAGAGCAGCCAGGGGGCATCTGCTTTCAAATAACTGTTCTTCGCGTTCCTCAGAGCCAATCCCACGCTGTAGTTGAATTTCTCCAGATTTGAACAGGTATCCTCGTAGATCTTCTCTCCGAAGTGCGCATCAGGGAAATTCCCTCGTTTCCATTGACCTTCCGCTTTGATGTATTTGAAGTAGGTCTGCAGTGGCAAATCGTATTTTGTCTTTTTCGGTTCAAGATACCCACCACCGATGTTTGATCCAGTCGGTGAGGCAATCAGAGAAGCGATTCCTGCATGTAACAAGGATTGACCGATATTTGATCGTGAGTATTGTCCATCGAGTTTTCCGCAGATGCAGCTTTCCAACCACATAAAGGAAGGACCAAGATTCATATTCGAAACAGTCCGAGTGCAATAATCACCGAGGGCGGCTAGATCCCCTCCAGGTCCGACGAAACCACCAGCGATCGGGACCAGCGTCTGCGTAAGCATTGCCTTCACGAGTGGGCCACCAAGACCTGATGCGACGATATCGTTTCCGGCGACACCAAATAAATATTGGTTCCCATGACCATTCACAAACAAATAGTTGCTGGATTCGAAAATCTCCGTGCCTTTCACTTTACCTTCCCCGGCGATCCTTCGCACCTGCCATTTTTCGAAGAGAGCCCTGTTCAAGAGGTTGCTGCTCTTAATTTCAGATAAGGTGTTCTCGCTGAGCCCTTTCACCATCCCTTCCTCATATAGCGCACCCTGCAGGTTGAACCCTAAGGGTTCTACAACCTTAAGAGAAGCACGTTTATAGGTCATCTCCGCGTACCCAGTGAACGCTTTCATGGGTTCGCCGCGTTTTATCATTTTCAGGATATCACCGAAGATGAGGTATCTGATTAATGGTTTTTGGAAGTCCTGACCGCCCCCAACAAGGAGACCGAAGTTGTTTTTCCATGTATCCCGTTTGCTCGTCAGATCATTATAGTACACGCTTTTGAGGATCAATGCATCTGCATCCTGTGAATCCCATCCGGTGATCCGACCCACGATGTTTTCTATAAAGGGATATTTCTCCTCGGTTTCGCTATAGATGTCGTTCGCGATGTTCGACCAGTCGTACTGTTTCGGGTCGATGTTCCCATAGAGTACATCACTGGGAGTTCCACCACCGGCATAGTAGGGAGTATCATCCGTACCATCACCATCGATGTCCCCGAGAGGCTCCGCCTCATTTTGATAAAAATAATTCGGAAGAACAGTCGCATCACCAACTAATGCTATATATACTGGTTTTTTTGCATAGTAATCCCGTAAGGTTTTGAGGTCTCGCGTATCATTCATTTGAATACCAGCAATATAGGCTAGCAGGGTATTCAATGGATCATGGATCTCATCGAAAAAATGTTTATTTGAGATGGGGGCTAGTTTCGGGTTTTTTCCACCCACGTAGAGACCAGGACAGGTTTCTCCACCGTCGGTGATTCTATCATCATCAGCGGTGAACGCAAACTCAGGTTTCCCATAGAGAATACCTTGATGATAGGCAGTGAGATAGGGTGCCACCGATGAGAGGTTTTTCATCATCGGATACACAGGGTCTTCGAGTTTTTCGACAACCACCCGGACAGATACTTCACCTTGTTTTTTAACTAACCAGCTCCCAGCAGCAGTAATTGTATATTCGACACCGCCTCGGCCGTAAACAACGGATTCAGAATATAGAACATCTTTGATGATATTGCCGCTTTCATCTCTTTCAGCGATACCACCTGAAGCGGTAGAACCTGGGGCAATCTCGAATTTTTGTAAACTAGCGGGGAGCTCATCTAAATTAGGACCCATGGTGAAGGTGACAGCATCACCCATATCATCACAATTTTCAGCATCATGATTCACTCCTTCGAATTTGACCAATGCATATTTGTAATCCTCAGGGATTGTGAAGGTCCAAACGGCAGATCCTTTCCCGGTGATCATTCCACGGAGCGCTTTTACAAGCTGGCTCTGTGAACCTGTGGGAATCGTGGTCGGTCCAAAGATGAACTCCTTGCTGTCTAACACCTGTGGCGGCCATGCATCAATAGGATTTGTTAACGTGATATAATCGATTTCATGTTTCAGTTTTTGTTCAACGACTACGATGGATGCCTCTGCGATCTCTTCGACTGAATTGAATTTTAACACAGAACCAAACCCTTTGAGATTCCTTCCGCAGATAATGGTTTTTTTAACACCAAGGTCGTTCAGAACACGAGTCACATCTGCATCTATTTCATCTGTGATGATCACAGGTATTCTTAGATACGAAGCAATCGGTGTTGCGATGACTCCTAAGGTATATCCTTGTTCGTCGTCTTCGATGATTAAGGCAGCCTGGCTGCTGTCCCAGTAGGTCGTTGCAATCCGTAAGGATGCGTTTTTTACGGATTCTGAATCTTTAATCATTTCGACATTACTATTGCGGTCTAATTGTTCTTGTAGTCGGATGACGGCGGTTGATGGGTTGTTATAATCCATGACGTAGAGTGGGATAATCGTCTGCTCACCCGATTCATCATAATTCACCGCTAATGGTGTTGCGATGAGTGGATAAAAAGGATCTGAAGAAGATACAGTGATAGAATCAGGCATGTCTTTAAGATCACCGGTGATATCAAGGAAATCGTTTGTTTTCACTGATTCTGCCGTTACTTTTTGTGGAACCCAATAATACACTCCAACTGCAGCAAAAATAAGGATAGCTACTCCGACGACTACGATGATTTTATCGTTCTTCATCATGATTTAATCCTCCAGTAAGGATAATAATATGTGTCTTTGTATATTTACAACATTCTATATAATAGTTTCTATTATTAATAGGAGAGGTGTTTTTACGGAAAAAACACCTGGAGAATGAATACGTTTAAGAAGGAGACGATTATTACCACCCAGAAAAGGAGAAAAACAGCATGTCAGGTGAAGAAATATCTCCACAACTACAGGATCAAATCAACAGATTACAACAAGCGCGAGCACAGCTTCAAATGATCTCACAACAACGACAACAGGTGGAGATCCAACTGAAAGAAACAGAGGAAGCTTTAAAGGAAATCGAAGCGGTGACTGAAAAAACACCCATCTACAAAAGTATCGGTGCCTTACTCATTAAGACGAAAGGGAAAAGTGACATAAAAAAAGAATTGGCCTCCACAAAAGAATCCCTAGAGTTACGGAAAACAACCTTGGAAAAACAAGAAGGACGAAGCAGAGAACGGCTCACCGAGTTGCAAAGCAAAGTAGAAAGTTCCTTGAAACTCGCCGGTGGAACAGGACCACTTAATGGTTAAGAAACATATTTTTTCAGCGCATAATGATCTAAAAACAGGGTTCTTCAGTAAATTGTTCCTTCTGCTTGGAGGCATCCTCCTCATTCTATACATCATTGAACTCGTGGCCAATCCCTTAAACCTGAATGAGGATCTGAACGGCACCATCCTTGCTTTCTCCATCCTTTGTATCGGTTTGGGGCTCATCTCGTATTTCTTCTCTTGTCAGTTCTCAAAACTCTCAAAGATCGCAGAAGAAATAGAGAATGATGAATCCCTGATCGACACCGAAGAAACAAACGAAGAACAATGACCTTATTTATTTCCCGTACCGTCGTTTCCTCCGTTGATAGGTCCGGATAGCAAGTAAGAAATCCCGTTTTTGAAGCGCAGGCCAATATACGTCACAGAAATACAGCTCAGAGTACGCCAGCTGCCAGAGCAGAAAGTTCGAGATACGTTCTTCTCCAGAGGTTCGAAGGATGAGATCCGGGTCCGGTAACCCACTCGTATACAGATAGGAAGAGACCGTGTTCTGGGAAATATCCTTTACTTTGAGTTTCCCTTTTTTAATGTCACTGCCCATCCGCTGGATCGCCTGGATGATCTCCTCTCGACCCCCATATGCGAGTGCGATGTTCAGTTGATAGGTTTTATACGATTGGGTCAACTCCATGATGGATTGAGCAGACTGTTGAATGTCCTTAGGCAGGGAGTCCAGCTTTCCAATGATCCGGATGCGGACCTTATTCTTATGAATCCGTGAGTCTTCCTTCGCTAAATCCAGCTCCTGCTTCAGCAGGGTCATCAAGGTCTTGACCTCTTTTTCACTTCGTTTGAAATTCTCAGTAGAGAACGCATACACCGTCAGGACTCGTATACCAAGGTCGAAACACCAGTCCAACACCTCTTCGATTTTCTCTTTACCGAAGATATGACCTGCTTCCCAGGATAACCCCAGCTCCTTTGCGAATCTGCGGTTCCCATCCATGATGATCGCAATATGTCTCGGAAGCGGATGCTTCCGTACCTCCTCAATGAGCTTGACATCGAGAAACTCGTTGACTTTCAAGGAAAAAAAATGATACAGGGAGGAACGGTAGAACGCCGTAAGAATCCTTTGACCGGTCGATGTCTGAAGGACATACTTCTCCCACTCATCAATCTTCTTTCCAGCAAGGATTCTGAGCGTTGGTTTTTGAGAACTGATACGGTTCCCTCCAGATAAATCAATATCGTTGCCAATATATAGAGTTACTGATAATATTCTTCTCAATATAAAATTATAATAGATGTCCCATCTTGAGCCACCAGATTCTTACCCAGGTTGTCTTCTCTTCGTTTACACATCCGGGGGATTGGTAGCATCTAGGATCTCTTCTTCGATTTTCTCGATTTCCTTTTCATACCCCGCGGGATCCTGAATTGCTCTGATGGTTTCCTCAAGCTCGTGCTTTTCGCTACTCGTGAGATTCTTCATCTCAAGGATCTGCTGAAGTAAGGGGATCGCATCGGACCGTCCTTGCTTCACAAAATTATAGGTGAAATCCTCAATACGGAACCATCCTTTGTACCGCCATGGTTTGCCGATAAAATCCTTGGTGATCTTCACCATGAACTCGTACGATTCTGGCCCCAGTATCCCAGTCAATCCACCCACCAGATATGAGTTGTATTTTTTATTATTAAACGCCTCGTCAAGCTCCTCGATGAGGGGGGTAATCGATGGGTCACCGATATCCTGTAGCGCAAACATTGCTTCTTCATTTGCCATTGCATCGTCAGATTCTCTTTTTAAAAACGCGATAAGAGCGGTAACCGCCTGTGGGTCTTTTGTTTCACGAAAGATCGTCAAGGCAAAATAACAGCTCCAAGTAAATTCAGACTGAAGAAGCTCCAAAAGATCAGCGGTCGCTTGATTCCCAAGCTCGATCAGCTCTTGGATGGTTCGCTGAGCGTATCTACGGACTTCATCTTCTTCCTTCTCCATGAACTCTTCGGTGTCAAGTGATTTTAAAAAACCAATTTTATCCCGAGATATCTCGACCTGTTTCAACACAGTACCCCACAGGGAGGTAAACTGATTCACGTTAATTAAAGATTTGTTCCTCAGAGAGAACTAATGATATTCTCCCTATTAAGTTGTACTTCCTTGTTTTGTATTTTTTACAAATACAAACAACAGGAGAGCACAGAGGCTGAGCACAAGAGCGAACAGAAACGTCGCTTCTGGGGAGAATGTGTCCCATAGTGCGCCAGCTATAATACCTGCAGGTAAAGCGATCAACCCAGTCGCGGTATGGAACGTTCCAAGAGCAGTACCCTTCAGATCAGGGGGTGCCAAATCTACAACAAACGCCCGCTGCACTCCATCGATAAACCCAAAGAAAATCCCATAGAGAATAAAAACAAAAACCAATAAGGGAAGAGCGGAGGTAAACAGCAGACACACCGAGGTTGCTGCAAAAATCATGTATCCGAGCACGAGGACAGGTTTTCTCCCCACTCTATCGGAAAGTATGCCTGCAGGGGTGGTACATATGGTGTATATTACATAAAATAAGACATACAGGATGAGTGCGTCAGTATCAGAGTATCCAATATTCTTTGTCTTAAGGATGAGAAACGCATATCCGAAGTTCGCAAGCGCAAACAAAGTGGAAATTAGAATAAATATTTGAAGATTCCGGGGCAATCTTTTCATACTAACTCGAAACGGTGTCGCCGGTCGCTTCTGAGGAGCGATCTGGCTTCGTTTTTCTTTAATGAAAAGGATACACAAGACGCCAAGCACACCAGGGAAGAATGCGATTAGGAAGAGTTCTCGATATCCAAATAATGGGAGGAGGATGACTGCGATAATCGCACCAGAAAAAGAACCGACGCCATCCATTGCCCGTTGAAACCCATATGCTTTTCCTCGGATCGATGCATCCACTGACTCTGCGATAATTGCGTCTCGTGGAGCGTCCCTCACTCCTTTTCCTACGCGTTCGATCACCCGGAAAAAAAGGATAAACGGCCAACTTTGCGCAAATGCGAAGAGCGGTTTTGTGAGGGAAGAAAGCCCATATCCTGCAAAGACAAACGGTTTTCGTCGTTTTATTTTATCAGACCAATATCCGGAGAACACCTTCAGTAAAGACGCGGTGGTCTCCGCTGCTCCTTCCACAAGCCCTACGACCCAGGCGCTGGCACCAAGTGATAGCAAGAATAAGGGGACGACTGGGAAGACCATCTGGCTGGACAGATCAGTAAAGAGACTGACAAAACCGACAATAATAATATTTCGGGCCATTCCTTGGAAAAAGTACTGCTTTTTCATTGGATGTCTCAGGTGAAAGATGATGGTCCACGAATGCGTTGTTCTCGTTTCAGGGTTTCGGTTGAGCGAAAGGAATACCTTAAAAGGAAAAAAGAAATACACGGAGTCGAAACCATGCCAGCAGTTGAAGTAAAAAACCTTGTGAAAAAATATGGTTCACAGGATGCCGTGAAAGGAATCTCATTTTCAATCAATGAAGGAGAGATCTTCGGTCTCATCGGTCCGAATGGCGCAGGCAAGACGACTACATTACGGGTGTTATCCACCTTGCTGTCCATCAATGGAGGGTCGGTTTCCATCTTAGGACATGATCTGAGTAAACATGCTGGTGAGATAAGAAAACTCATTAGTTATCTCCCTGAGGATGCTGGTGCATACAAGAATCTAAGCGGGAGAGCGTACCTTCAATTCATCGCGAACTTCTTCGACTCCAAAGAGGTACAAGGGATGGTGAAAAAAGGGATCGAGATTACGAACCTGGGGACACGTATCGATGATCGGGTAGATACCTACAGTAAAGGAATGATGCGCCGACTGCTGGTCGGAAGAGCATTAATGACCAATCCAAAGCTTGCCATCCTTGATGAACCAACCTCCGGTCTTGATGTCATCAACGCCCAGGAGATACGCAAACTCGTCAAGACCACAGCACAATCAGGTACGACTGTCTTGCTCTCCTCTCATAACATGCTGGAGGTCGAGTATCTCTGCGACCGAATCGCTTTGATATCAGATGGGAAAATAGTCGAAGAAGGAAAACCAAAGACCTTGATGGAGAAATATAAGGCACGGAACATCGAGGAAGTCTTCATACGGACGGTGCATGAATGAGCGGACTGGGAAATATTACAAAAAAAGAGATTCGGGAGTTACTGACGCCAGCGACATTCGTCCCAATTATCCTGGTCGCCTTAATATTTGCAACCATGGGAAATAGCATCCAAGGCATCCAAGAGCAGTCAACAGCACCACCGACTATCGGGGTAATAACAGAGGATAACAGCACTTTAGGCATCGCTGCATCCACACTCCTGCACACCTCTGCAAAAACAGTGTACAACTCAACATCTGCATCTGATCTTAAAACTGGAATAGAGGCCGTCACAGAACACAATGGTGTCGCGGTTATCGTTATCCCCAAGAATTTCACCGAACGTATCATCAAGGGGCAACAAGGGACACTGCAAATCTATTGGATCATGAAGGGCGCAGGACTCCTGGATACAATCTCATCAAGTGCTGTCGAATCCCTTATTGCTTACATTAACACAAATATATCAAAAGAACTCATCACACAGAATTCCTCGGTAAACGCTTCGTTTGTACTATCACCGACCAAGCGGATTGAAACGACATATTTCAAGGATCGGGAGTTCGTCGGGATTTCACCAAACACGATATCAGGGATGTTGTCGTCCCAGTCGTTACTGATCCCAATCGTGATGATGATGATTATCATCATGGCAGGAAGCATTGTCATCACATCAATGGCTCTTGAAAAAGAGAATAAAACCCTTGAGACATTGTTGACCTTACCCGTTAAACGAACTAGTATTGTATCAGGGAAAATCATAGCCGCGGCGTTCATTGGTCTTATCCTTGCTGTCATCTACATGGTTGGGATGCAGTTTTATTTCTCTGGTTTTCAAATGACAGGGGGGGTAAATCTTGCGTCGTACGGCCTTGCTCTGACGTCAGGAGATTTCATCTGGATTGGTGTTTCATTGTTCCTTGCGCTCATCGCCGGTTTATCGCTGTGCATGCTTCTAGGGACCTTTGCTAAAAATTATAAGAGTGCACAGACACTCACCTTCCCGATTACGATGCTGGCGATGATCCCCATGTTCATCACCATGTTCGCAGATTATGAAACACTCCCCATAGCAGTAAAAATCTTCACATTCGCCATCCCATTCTCCCATCCGATGATGGCACCACGCGCGCTTCTTTTCCATGACTATACATTAGTGATTGGCGGCATCGTGTATATCGCGGTTTTTGCTCTAGTCACCATCAGTATCGTTGTATGGGTGTTTAAAACCGACCGACTACTGACGGGGACTACAAAATTCAAATGGTTAAAACCACTCATACGACGTCGACATTAATAGTGAATCAGTGATTTGAGATTATCCAAGAATTCCTCACTTACAAAAAAACGTCAGGATTCTGAACAGGGAGCAAAACTTTTTATAGGCTACCAGCTACTGTTTTATTAGGGGATATCTCATGAAGAATCATGTTCATCAAAAGAAGACACGAATTTGGGAACGGATGACCGGGTGGAAAGGCATTTGGTTCCATATCGCTGGAATTATTGCTATTATCTGGTTTCTCGTCAGGGTAGTACCAAAACCACAACGAGCACAATACCCTTGCCAGCAGGTCGCCATGTCCATGTCTCTTGGATATATCGCATTTTGGAGCATCCTTTTTACAGGTCTTACAGTATGGTTGCGGAGTGCGAAGACAAAATTCGCTAAGACACTCCCGACCGTCTTAGCCGGTTTTGTTGTTTTATTCACGATCACCGGTGCCGTGTTTGCCACGAATTATTTCCAAACAGAGCAACAACCAGCCGCAGTATCATGGGATCCTATCCCCAAAGAACCCATGGGAGTTGGAACCGGGGTTTCCCCGGGCAGGGTCGTCTGGGTATGGAACCCAAATGCAACAGAGAAAGACTTGACAGGGTACTGGTGGGAACAGCAGAATAACAACCAAGACGTCCTCGACCAGATGTTCTCTACTGGCATCCAAGGGTTCACTGGAGCTTCAACAGATGCTGATGCATGGGATACGATTTTTACCTATTTCAATGAGGCCCATGGGAATGGTAACATCGGGTATCAACCCGGTGAAAAAATCGCGATCAAAATGAATTTGAATAATGCACTGGGTGGCGTTGGTGATCCGTATCCAAAAGAGGATAACGATCGAGACGCAAGCCCCTATGTAGTCAAAACCTTGTTACGTCAACTTGTGAACGTCGTCGGTGTACCCCAGCAGGACATCACGGTGTTTGATGCCTCACGGCCCATCCTGGATTGTCTCTACAACCGGATCTATTATGAGAGCTACCCTGCCGATCCACTCGTTGAAGAGTTCGCACAGATCCACTATGTCGACTCGCTGGGTGGAGCAACGGGCCGGGAGCAGGTGATTCCAAGCTCAACGCACATGTATTTCTCTGATGGCACCGTCCGAACACTCCCCACCTGTGTCGTCGAAGCGAAATACCTCATCAACATGCCGATACTCAAACGACATCCGATCAGCACGGGGGTAACCCTGTCTGGAAAGAACTTTTTCGGATCGTTCATCGAACCTGTCTCTGACATCCACTCGTATCATATCTCTGGGCTGACGATGGGAAACCCTGCACCACAGGTGGATCTCTTCACCTATGAACATCTCGGAGGAAAAACACTCCTGTATCTCGGTGATGGGACTTTTGCCACCAAGGTGGACCACCGGACCATCGCACCGTTCCTGATGTACCCGTTCAACGATGATTGGACAAACAGTTTTTTCTTCTCACAAGACCCGGTTGCCATTGATTCCGTGATGTATGATTTCCTGCTCACAGAAGGAACCAATCCGATAGAAGGAGCACAGAACTATCTTCATCAGGCAGCAGACCCAGCAACAGATGTCTATGACCCTGAACATGATGGTATCTATCTGTCCACAAGCCTGGGGGTCCATGAGCACTGGGACCGATCAGTAGATATCTTTTCCTCAAATCGATACTCAGGTCCCACCGGAAATGGAATTGATTACACCACCTTTGGAGAAGAGTTCGTCCGACCTGGTGTCGTGTTTCTGAACCCTCAAGAAAAACACCTCTATCTCTTCGGCACAGACAAAGGCGCGTTTCCTTTCTCACTCATCATCGGGAAAATAGATGTGGAAGCACAGGTCAATGGTGTCTCTGGAGTCGTTCAAAAGATCGAGTTTTACAAAGATAATACACTACAATTCACTGACACTGAAGCACCATATATTTGGACTTGGAACAAACTTTCTTTCTTCAGTCATACGATAAAGATCATCGGGTATTACGACGCGGTCAATACCACAAGCAATCAGATAAAGGTCTGGAAAATACTCTGAGACTAAGGAAGAACTCATGCTTTATTGAGGACATTTCCTGAAGAAATCATTAATTTATGGTGTTCTCTCTGTTTTCGTTTTTTTCAAAGCTTTCATGATGACGTATGACAACCCTGTCAGAACACTCCAGAGCAATAATGAAATGACCAAAAGAATCCACAGGGGAATATTTGGTAGTTTTGATCCCGTAAAAGTACACGAGGCATTACCTGATAAAATTATAGGGAGATTCCTCAACATATCAAGCAACGGTTGGATGAAAAAAACTGATACAATCGATGCACAAACCCAGATGATAATCACTGAAATGAACATCGCATATGAGAGCAGTTTCCAATCTATTTTCATATGGTCTTAAAGTATTTTTAAATATTTGAAGTTATAGGAGAGAAAACCTCTTTGTTGAAAAAATTGAAATCGAACGGACGTGGCGGGATTCGAACCCGCGATTACCGACTTAGAAGGCCGGTGCCTTATCCAGGCTAGGCCACACGCCCAAAGAGAGTAGCGCTGAGGGGGAGATTCGAACTCCCGCTCCCCTTGCGGAGAACCGGCTCTCAAGGCCGGCGCGGTGGACCGAGCTTTGCTACCTCAGCAGTGTTCTCACTACTGCAATGGTATAAGATATTCTTATAAAAAAGAGTTGTTCTATGATTTCAGAACAATTTCGATATGAACACCATCAGGGACCTGGATCCTCATCAGCTGCCGCAATGCACGGTCGCTTGCATCCAGATCAATGAGTCTTTTATGAATACGCATCTCCCAATGGTCAATGGTCTCCGTACCCTCACCATCAGGTGATTTCCGGCAGGGAACCCGCAACCGTTTCGTTGGCATCGGCACCGGTCCTCGCAACGCGACACCGGTCTTTTCTGCGATCATCTTAATTTGCATACACACTTCCTCAAGCTTTGTTGATTCCGTGCTGGTCAATGAAATTCGTGCTTTCTGTGCTGGCATATTCGGTTGCCCCCTTTAAAATAACAAAAAGAAGAGAGGAGGAAAATTACTTTACCGCCTCGACTTCTAAACAGACACCTGCTGCGACGGTCTGCCCCATATCTCGGATGGCGAATCTCCCAAGCTGCGGGATCTTCTTCGATGACTCGATAACCATCGGACGGGTGGGGACGATCTTGACGATCGCGGCGTCACCTGTTTTGATGAAATCAGGGTTCTCTTCTTTGACTTGCCCGGTTTTCGGATCAAGTTTCTTCTGAATCTCTTCAAATCTGCATGCGACTTGTGCGGTGTAACAGTGGAAGACAGGCGTGTATCCTTTTGTGATGACGGACGGGTGGTTCAGAACCATGATCTGCGCGATAAATGATTTTGCGACAGTCGGTGGGTCGTTTGTTGGTCCAGCGACATCTCCTCTTTTGATATCTCCTTTGTTGACACCGCGGACGTTGACACCGATGTTGTCCCCAGGCATTGCCTCATTAATCATCTCATGGTGCATCTCAATGGTCTTTACTTCACCAACGACTCCACCAGGTTTCATGCTTGGTTTGAACATCAGGCTCATCCCAGGTTTCATAATACCGCACTCAACCTTTCCGACAGGGACAGTCCCGACACCCTTAATCGTGTAGACGTCCTGAATTGGCCATCGGAGGGGTAGGTTCACTGGTTTTTCTGGAAGGACAAATTTGTCAATCGCTTTCAGAATCGTATCGCCAGTCCACCAGGTGATTGCTTTTTTATCCTTAATGTTGTCTCCCTCGAATGCAGAGACAGGCAGGAATTGGAGTTGTTCATCTTTGTAACCGACACTTTTTGCTAATGCATGGACGTCAGCTTTGACCGCTTCATAACGGGCTTTGTCGTATGGTGGTGTGGTCGCATCTATCTGGTTAATCGCAACAATCAGCTGTTTGACACCCAGTGTTCGAGCAAGGAACATGTGCTCCTTTGTCTGTGCCATGACACCATGTTGAGCAGCAACGACAAGGATAGCTGCATCAGCCTGAGACGTACCGGTAATCATGTTTTTAACGAAATCTCGGTGACCAGGTGCATCAATAATAGTAATGTAATACTTATCCGTATCAAATCGCTTGTGAGCGACATCAATAGTGACTCCTCGTTCTCGTTCCTCTTTCAACTGATCGAAAATCCATGCGAGAGCAAAACTTTCTTTTCCTTTTGCCTTTGCTTCTTCTCTGAATTTCTCAACCATGTGTGCTGGGAACTGTCCGGTATCCAGTAAGATTCTTCCGACGAGTGTGGACTTGCCATGATCGACGTGACCAATAATTACTAAATTTAGGTGTGGTTTTTCAGCCATAATTTTACCTCCATGAGTCTACATTTCAATTCAGTATTTATCTTTTCCTATTCCTTTCTTTACTTCGAAGGTTTGATAGCGTATAGGCTTCTTATTTATAAGTTTTACCTAGATGACAGGAGACGCGCTTCTATATTCAACAAAAATGGTTTGCTATGCATGTTGCATGAAAGATTCGACAAGTTTTTTGTAGTACGTCCCTAGCTGTTCTACCTGCTGTTTTACTTTTGCTTCGACATAGACCCTGAATATCGGTTCTGTCCCTGATGGACGCATCAGGACCCATCCCTCCTTCGTGAATAATTTTAATCCGTCGGTTCTATCGATACGGGTAATCTCGTGATGGTTCTTCATTTCTTCAACCAATCGATTCATGACAGGTTCTTTTTTCTCATTGGGACATACTATTTTTGTTTTGAACATCTCATAGGAAGGAATCTGCGCTATCAGTTCAGACAATGGTCTTTGTTCTGTCGCCAGTATCTCAAGGAGTGTCGCAAGGGACATCGCAGAATCACGACAGTACTGGAACTGGGGAAAGATGAGCCCACCGTTCTCCTCTCCTCCGAACACCGCATGGTTCTTTTTCATCGTATCAGCAACGATAGGAGAGCCGACCTTTGTATAGATGACCGTCCCATTGTTCTGAAGGATGACATCTTCAAAACACGTCGAGGTTGTCACGGGTGTGACGGTGATCCCACCGTTGGTTTTCTTGGTGATGTATTTTCCGACGAGGGAGAGTGATTTATCACCCCAGATATAGGATCCATTCTCATCAACGAAGATCGCCCTGTCCGCATCCCCGTCAAGACCGATTCCGAAGGATGCATGGGTTTCTGAGACTTTTTTCATAAGCGATGTGAGATTCTCCGGGATCGGCTCTGAGTGACGCCCAGGAAACGTACCATCCAGTTCACAGTTCAACTCGGTCACCATGCATCCGAGTTTTTTTAACAGGGTAGGAGCGACAAGACTTCCAGCACCGTTTCCACAGTCAAGGACGACATGGAACCGTTGTTTTTTAATAGAAGTGACATCGATACAGGAGAGGACTCCTTTGATGTAGAGCTCTTTTGCATCATTCCATGTTGAAAAGCTTCCGACCTCGTTCCAATCTGAGAGAGCAAAATGCTTCGAAAAAAAGATCTGTTCAATTGTCTCCTCAACATCCTTTGTCAGCTCTGCTCCATCCTGTGCTGTTCCTTTGATGCCGTTAAACTGAGGTGGGTTGTGAGAGGCGGTGATGATGATGCCAGCGTTGAAGTGTTTTTCTTTGACCGTGTATTGCAGGGTCGGTGTTGGGACCAATCCGACGTCGACCACATCACATCCTGTTGAGAGAAACCCTGCGGTGATTGCAGATTTCAGCATATGGTTAGAAAGTCTTGCATCGGTTCCGATGGCACAGGTCGGTCGAGGGGTTGTTCTCTTCAAATACGTCCCAAATGCTTGACCAATTTCCAAGGCAAGTGTGCTGTTCATATCCTGGTTGACGATGCCTCTAATGCCATTAGTGCCAAAAAGCCGTGTCATCGTATGGTTCCTCCTCTATGGCGTTGTCTTTTTCTGTTGGATCATTTCCTGTGTCTTTTTCATAAACCGGGTGGATAGCTCTTGGAGGATCTCTGTGGTGTCTGCCTCTGCGGTCAATCGGATGATCGGGCTGGTGTTTGAGGCGCGTATCAGCACCCACCCCTCCTTGAAATCTACTCGTATGCCATCCATGGTGTTCACCTGATCATATTCCTTTGAGAGCTCCTGTTTGAGTCGTCTGATGACGTCGAATTTGATGCCGTCAGCGCATTCGATTTCTTCTTTTCTCGTCGGATAACTTGGTGATTCCATTACCAGGTCATGGAGCGGTCTTTTGACATTCTCGAGAATCTGCGCAATCTTCAGGGGGACCACGAGCGCATCATCGAAGAGGAAATATTCAGGGATGATGAGATGCCCGGAGGATTCTATCCCAAGAAGCGCTTTTGTTTGTTTCGCCTCCAAGGTGAGGAAGGTGTGGCCGACCTGTATCTGTTTGATATGATATCCTACTGGCTCGAGTTGTTCTTTGACGGATTTGGAGCATTCGACATTCACAATGATGGTCCCTTTGTTCTTTTTCAGACCATGTTTCCCTATGATGATACCTGTTTGATCCGCTGAAAGAATCTGCCCGGTGTTATCAACGATGACCGATCTGTCCCCATCGCCATCAAATGCTACCCCAAAATCACAATGGTTGTTCTTCACGGTTTGAACAAGTGTAGTCAGATTCTTGGGTTTCGGGTCGGAGGGTCGTTTGGAGAAGCTCGGGTCAGGGTCACAGAAGACGGGTGCCACCTGCAAGCCGATGCTAGTGAAGATCTCTGGTGCAGAAAGCGTCATGCTTGCGCCACCACAGTCGAGTGCGACCTTGAGTTTTTTCTTGAAGTTGAATCGGGAGACAAAGAAATCATGATATCCATCTTTTGCATCGACAGAGGTGACTTGACCGATGTGGTCCCATGAGGCTAGCTCAAAGGAATCCTGAAGGACCAGATCTCTGATCATCATGAGGTTCTCCTCAGGGAATCCGACACCGTCACCGTAATAGAACTTGATCCCGTTCCACTCTGGTGGCAAGTGACTGGCGGTGACAAACGCTATCAAATCAGCCTTGAGCTGCCCACCGGTGAAGAGTGTTTGGCCAAAGGATGACGTCCCCGTATGAACAATATGGACACCAGTGGCCGTGACCCCTGCGATGAACGCATGGACCAGACTTTGACTGGACTGACGGATGTCTCCACCAACGCAGATCTGTTTTCCCTGCATCGTGTGTTTCACATACGTCCCCGCGGCGAGCCCGATTTTATATAAGACTTCCGGGGAGATGTCTTTGTTATACAAACCTCTGATGTCGTACGCACGGAAGATGAGTTTTGAAATAGGTTGATTCATGACAGAGCACATGAGCTGCCTGTTATAAAAATCTGATTGCCAAAGACTCTGAATTTATTCCCCTATCACATTCCCAATCTGTTTGCTTGGGTACCCTTGAGGGATCGGCTGGTTCCACACCACGACATTCTCCAGCGTTGTTCCATCCGGGATATGTTCATTGTCCCCAACTGCAACATTCCTCAGGACAGCGCCATCACCGATGGTGACATTTTGCCCGATCACACATCGATCCAACAGGACGTTCTCACCAATGGTCACTTCATCGAACAAAACACTGGATTCAATGGATGAGTTCTTCCCCACCGCCACCTTGTTTCCCGCGCAGGACTGCCGCAATACGCCTTCATTGGAACATTCTGCTCCCATGATGAACGACTTCTTCTGCTTCTCCAGCAAAAGCCGATGGACACTCAGATAGCTGCTGATCCTACCGACATCAATCCAATGCCCCTGGAATTTATATCCGAAGAAACGCCCGGTGTTCTGGATGATCTGCGGGAAAATCTGTTTCTCCATGGAAACCAGCTTGTCTGATTCAATGTAATTGAGCACTTGTGGTTCCAGCAGGTACGCTCCGGCATTGATAAGATCAGAGGGGGCATCCTCTGCTTTTGGTTTTTCAACAAACTTCGTGATAGCCCCGTCTTTCCTGATGTCCACCACGCCAAACTCAGAGACGTTCTCCACAGGCCATAGTGAAATCGTCGCGACCGCTTTTTTGTGTTCATGGAACCGGAGCATCTCTGCAAGGTTCAAGGAGCAGATGATGTCAGCGTTGAGCACAAAAAAATTTCCGACGATGTGCTTCTCAGCATATTTTACTGCCCCACCTGTCCCCAACGGTTCTGGTTCTTCGTTGACGATGATGGTCTTGCCGAAGTCATGGCTGCAGAAGTACTCCTCGATTTGTTCCCTTCGGTAGTTCACCGCAAGAACGACAGTATCGACCTTCTTTGGTAACGTCTTGATTAAATGAGCGATCATCGGCTCATTCAGAATCGGTAAAAGCGATTTTGCTCGGGTAAAAGTAAACGGTCGTAATCTGGTGCCAAAGCCTCCTGCAAGGATGATTGCCTCCATATGAATCCCTAAATGATATTGTTTGACCCTGAAATAGCTGTTGCGTATTAAATCGTTTCTTTTTCTGTCATACTAACAAAGAAACGAAAAGAATTTATATGAATAAAATATTATAATTACTAGATATCTTAGGGGATAACATGAAAAGAAACATGAAACTTAGCGTATGCATCATATCAATACTCTGTATTATATTGATGATATCACCAGCATGCAGTGCTGGAGCAAGCTCTCTGTCTGTAAAAAAGAAAATATCAGAACCTCAGCAATCCTCGGCATCACAATACTGGGCATTGTTA
>WSSedL1B2DRAFT_1000019_pt1 | contig 38327 bp, 68 predicted proteins | sample WetSurSiteL1Bulk_FD_9470 | JGI IMG/M metagenome (IMG submission 9470)
TTTTTTTTTTCTGATACATTTGTTTATTGTTCTTTGTTGAGTAGGATAGAATCTGTGGGTATAATATAGAATAGTTCTTGGTTGTTACAACCAAGAACTATTAATTTATTTACATTCTAAACATATCCAATTTGATTTTTGTTTATTAATATGTAATAGACAAAATGATTTTTTGCATATATCACAATCTTTTATTGCTGCCTTATTACATTTAGGATGTTCACATTGTGGTTGATAATAATTCATATTTCTTCAACTCCTTGTTAATAATTTAACTCCTTTTAAAATATTTTTATCAATTAAATATAAATCAGTAAAAGTTTGTGGTGCACTTTTTACTTTAAACCTGTCAAATAATTCCCAGTCTAATTTTATTAATAATTTTAAACATTCCTTTTGGAGTCCTATGTATTTATCTCTGTCAACTTTTAATAGTTCATAAGTTGATTTATATTTATCAATTTGCACTGTTAATGCTGATTGTAATGTGTTGAGTTCTTTATAAGTTAACATTTTTTTTTTTTACACCTCTATTTTTCTTTGTAATTATCATTATTTACACATGATTTACACGGCTCTTTAAGAATAGGATAACTTTTGTATTTACAAGTACTACAATCTTTCATTTTATCACACCTCCATTTTTATTATTTCTTTATAATCAAATGATTTACAATCTGATTGTTTTATGTGTTTTCTGTCAGATAAAATGTGTAAAATATCTTTTACATCACATCTCATTAATTTTTTATCACTTATAAAATAAATTAATAAAAATGCTTCAAATCCACAATTATAACATTTCATTAAATTTATAATTTGTTTTATATCTTTTGTTACTAAACTTAAAATTGATTTTTCAGTTTGTTTAGCATCGAATACTAGCTTTTTTGTCTTTGTAAATATACAATAATCAAATGGCTCAGGTGATATATAAACACCTTGAAAATTTCTTTTACAATGATTTTTCCACCCAAACCCTAATTGATTATCATTTATATATTCTATTAATTTATTTATCTGATTTTCTAAATAGTTAACATGTTTATAATTATTCACATGAACACCTTTTCTATTAAAAATCGTATACTTTGTAGCAGCAATACCCATCCAAAGATGAATATTATTATAAATATTAGATCTTGTTTATTCATCATATCAATGTACCCAGAATTAATTCTATAGGATCTATGATTATACTTTGTATATCATTATTTAATTCATGCAGACCATCTAATAATTCAATTATTTCACCTTTTCTCACTTTAATTTCTTTTGTGGTATCTATAGCATGTAGATACCAATGATTTTCTTTTAAAACAAACATCAATGGTTGATGTTTTAATTGGATTATAAATTTAATCATTTCCTTCACCATCCTTTTCATATTCTATCCACCAGCAATTGTTACCTGTAAATGTCTCTTTTAAATCAGGTACAAATATCAAATCATTAAATTGTTTTAAAATATTTAACACATTAGTGTCAGGATTATGTGTTATATCTAATTCAGTCGCTATTTTACCTAGATATATACCATAATAGAATTCTGTACCATTTAATAATTTAACTTTTAATATAGTGCCTATTTTAATTTCTTTTTCTATCATAAGATCGTCTTCTATTTTTATTTCATTAATTTGTATTGGAAAATTATTTATCATTGGGTATACACTCCCTAACTTGTATCAATGGTTCTAATGGTTTATTAGAATCATATAATAAGGTTATACCATTGATGCTAATAATTTGATTGCTTAAATACTTATACGGTGTACTTTGTACTTGTAAATATTCCTTTTGAATGTTTACTTCTATATTTGGTACCCTGAATTCTTTTCTAAAGTTATTCCTATTCACCCATAGTTGCTTTTTCATATGTTCCTCAATATTACATTCAGTAATGATTCCACAATATTTCATTTTATATTTATTCATAATATTCAATCCTTTTCCCAGTAAGTACATTTGGGACAATACCAGTTATCATCCCTTAAACTTTGTAATAAATTTACTAAACATTTTGGACATACATGTGTGATATTTAAATTTAATCTCAATATACTATTCATTATTATTATCAATCCTTTTCAATTTTGGTTATATCAATTTCAATAATATTACCACAACATCTACATTGATATGTTTGTATGTCACCTTTAGTACTTAATATTAAACACAATCCCATGCAATTATCACATATTAGATTTAACATTTAATCGACCTCCGTTTCTAATATTTCTATTAAATCATTAATATCAATCCCTTTTTTTCTTTCTTCATCTGTTAGTTCACATTCATCTAAATCACCTCTTATATCTGTTAAATCACCTCTTATACCTGTTAAATCACCCCATATATCTGTTAAATTACCATAAACACCTGTTAAATCACCTCTTATATCTGTTAAATTACCATAAACACCTGTCAAATCACCCCATACATCTGTTAAATCACCCCATATACTTGTTAAATCACCTCTTATATCTGTTAAATCACCACATATATCTGTTAAATTACCATAAACACCTGTTAAATCACCCCATATATCTGTTAAATCACCATAATATTCATTGTTTATACGTTTTAATTTTCTATTCATTATTATCCTCCGTTTCTAACATTTCTTTTAATGTGTTATATCTATAATTACTCAAATTTTTATCTTTATATTTTGATTTTTTTACTAATTGTTCTTCCAAACTTAACCTATCATCAATTGCTTGTATTTCTAAAATTGTTAAATTATCCATTAGTGTCCTCCTTTTCTAAAATATAGCCGACTTTATATATTGATTTAATTTTATATCCTTTTTGTCTTAACCTAGATATTAATCCTGAAGTACCTTTATATGAGTTATAATCGCCATATAATTTTACACTTATATCTTCAGGTGTCCATAATTCATAGTCACTTAGAATATTTAATATTTGTTTTTCTCTATTTGTTAACAATTTCAAAGGTTTTAAACTATAACCCCTACCTCTATATTCATATATTTCACATCCTTTTTGTCTTAATCTATATATTAACATCCTAAGTGCTTTATTACTTATATCAACCATATCATAAGTAACTAATTCGTTTCGTTTTAATAAAACTAATAACTTGATATATTTATACATTCATTTATTATTTCCTTTCTAAATTTTATGTGTATATGTCGTATGACTGCTAGTTGCCCAAATTAAAGCAATTAGCCAACCAAGTAAAGTCCAACCAAAGAATATATTTACTAACACTACACATGCAATATTCAAATGGTTTCTCTTATATGCTATTATGCTTGGTAACATATAAATCATTGTTGAAAATCCTATTAAACCTAACATTAATACTATTAAAATATTATTAACTGCTAGTTTTATCATGTAATATCCTATGATTAGTGCAATTACACTAATCAATACCTTTAAATATTTATTATTTAACATTTTCCATCACACTCCTTAATAATTTTCTTTTTTCTTCTTTTAATTTTTGTGACTCTGTCCAAGTTGCACAGTTTCTTATTTTATTATTTAATTCAATGATTTTTAATTTTGTTTCCATTATTTATAATCCTCCTAAAATTTAATTATTGTTTCTATATTCATATTGTATGACATAACAACCATGTTGTCAATACTTTATTGTTTATTTATTAAAAAATCTATTTAATATTTGTGATGCTTGTAATTTAGTTAAATTAGAGGTATCAAAATTTGGACAAAAACGTTTAACCAATTCAATTTGTTTATCACTTGCTAACTTATTACCCCAACGTTTCATAACATTTATATTCCACAGATATTCGCTATCTGGGTAATTTTTTTTTAACCATGTATATAACCGGTCTAAAACTGGTTGGAATTTAACTTGTTTACCTTGGAATATGATTGTACCTAATTCATCAGGTCCGGGTATTTTTATATTAACTTTGCCAAATTTTAATGTAAAAGTTCCATCTGGTAATTTATACAAATTGATTCCGTGAAAATTAAACCCTAAACCTTTTGCCCATAAATCTACCAGTTTATAATTTATGATCCAATGTTCAGGTTTATCCGATATTTTATTTATTTTTTCTGGTAAATCAAATAAATTACCTTCTATATCTTTGTCCTGTCCTAGTTGTTTTTTAATATCTGGCATATTAATACCTAACAAACTTGGAGCAGTGCATAAATTTAAATTACTGGTACCACAACAATCTATTAAAAGTAATTGTTTTTTGTTAGGATGTAGTCTCAAACCCCTTCCTATCATTTGGCAATTACCCATTATTGACACTTTTCCATTACGTCTAGTTATAATTGTTCCCATTATGTTTTCAATACACCAACATTTTTCATTTTTAAATTCTTCATTTTTAAATTTTGGTCTATTGTCGAAATGTGATGACAAATGTTTTGTTGATTGTTTTTTAATATGTATAGTGTATTGCTCATTATTATAACTATTTATAAATGTTTTTATATTTGCTTTATATCCTCTTGTAATACAAGCAATCTGTAATTTTTCTATGAACTCTTTATTGCCTTTTGAAATATCAATACTACGTTTAATCCAATTTTTGGGTATGTGTTTGTTACCATCTGCTTTATTACATACTTCTAAAAATAAATCAAATTGATCGTTATCCATATTCCATAATTTATCTGTCAATAAATATTCTTTTAGATATCCCCAACCTTTTAAATGTTTATCTCGTAATCGTGGTTTACCTTTTGATCTAGTAAAAACATATTGCTCTCTATATTCTACGAAATTAGTTTTACCTTTTATTAGAATTTTATTGTATTTCATACCACAATTAATTATAATTTGCTCTATTTCATCTACATATCGCATGTGTTTAGCTGATTGAGTTATCTGTATGCTATTATTTAATTTATTAATATAACCATCTGTTTTAACCCAAGCTATAAATTTAACTTCATCATTTGTTATGTTAATACCTGAGTAATTATAATTCCCTGATATAGGTATTACAAAACCATCCTTTAAATTTGTTAATTTGTTAGCTTCCTCCATCCGCCAACCAGTTTTACACCTCCTAGTGTTATAAATCACCCTGTGTTTATTTGTTACTCTAATATCTATATAGTTGGATTGAATAGAGGTATAATTTTCATTTTCCGTCAAGTCTCTAATTATATAATTACTTATAGTTTCAAAGGTTATTTCATTATTTTTGATATTAAATGCAGCTGATTTATCATTTGTTAAATCTATATCATTATATTTTTTCCAACCATTATTAGTTAATATTTCAGTATTTAAATCTAAACAATAAAGACTTGCATTTTTAGTGGGACGTGCCATTATAATAGTCTCTACACGAGGTATGTCAGTACCCTCAGTAAAGATCATACAATTTATAATGCATTTAATTTTTCCAGATGTGAAATCCTCAATAATTTTACTTCTATCTTTAGTTTTTGCTGAAATTACTACACTTCCAGATATTTCTTTTTGAATAGATTCACAATGTGAAACTGAGATCCCAAAGACCAAAGTACTTCCAACAGCATGTTTATGATAAATATCAGCAATTGCTTTTGCATTTTTATCAGTATTTACTACTTCATCTAATGCTTTTAATTGATAGTCATTATTTGATGTTTTAATGCCCTTTAAATCATAGTTTATATAAAACCTTTTGCAATATATATCTGATAAATATTTGTTTTCTATACCCCATTTAAGAGGTTTTTCATATATAATTTTGTCAAATGTCGTATCCAATCTTACATTATCAAAGCGGTTGGGTGTTGCTGTAAACCCAAAGTGGATTTTAAAATTAAAATAACCATATATTTTTTGGTAAGTTTTAGCAGGACTATGCTGACATTCATCGGTTATTATTACATCAAAGTAATCTTTATCAAACTTATCTAATCTTTTAACTAATGTTTGAACACTAGCACATATTATAGATTCGCCATCTGATTTTAAATTACTTTGTTCTATACCGACCATTCTTCTAATATATTTAATTGGTTGATTAACTAACTCTTCCCTGTGGGATAAAATTAAAACTTTTATCCCAGGTTCTAATTGGTTTATATATTCAGTGAACACACAAGTCTTACCTAATCCAGTACTCATCACTATTACATATCTACCTTCTGATTGCTGCTGCATTGATATTAAACATTCTTTCTGATATTCTCTTAAAATCATTCTCCCTCTTCTCCTTCTTCCAATAAATATAAATCAGCATCTTCGCAATAACATCCATCACTATCACCACAAAATCTTATTGTTACATATCCTTTAATGGTTGCTAATTTAATAACTGTCCATGTAGCAGTATCGTGGTATGTTTTAGGATTTGTATTATTATTACATGATTCACACATAATCAAAGGATAATTTAATAGGTGGTCTAAATTTCCGGTTATATCCTCAATATAGACATCTTCACAACACTCCTGTATGTGCATTATTGCAAATTGTCTATTCTTAATTTTTAAAAATATTTCAGCATCAGTTTTTATAATTTCTGTTATAATGTGACCTATTAATTCATTAAAATCATAACTTTCAATTTTATTAAAAATTTTATTTGGTAGTCCTTCAAATTCCATAGTCATTCTTTCACTCATTTATTTTCACCTCTTTAATAAATATTCCACCATCTTTTTTAGTAATTTCCACAACTGAATTTGAATCTAAACCCATATCAGTTATTATCTTTTTTGGGATAGTAACTGATAATGAGTATTTACCCCATTTACTTAATTTTTGTATCGTTTTCATATTCTTCACACCTTTTCAGTTTATTTATTTTTTCAAAATCTACTTTACAATAACCTCTAATATTTAAATTACAATTTTCACAATTTTCTTCTAATTTTGTTTCAAACATTCCAAAATCCAATTCTATATTTGTAGTTTTCATAATCATTTCACCTCATTTTCAAATAAAATATTAAATAATTTCCATAAATGGAGGACTCTTTTTATTACAAAGTCCTCACTGGTATAATTGTATATATTGCCATTATTGACAACATATTTTTCACCGATAAACTTTTCCCACATTTGTAATTTACTCATTTAAATTCCTCCTTCAATAATTTTTAATAATTGCTTAGCATATTTTTTAATTTTTTTTCTACCTATTTCTAACTGTCTTGGGGATAAATATCCCCTATCTATATAAAATTCAGCAAATGAAGTTAAAATAAAACTATCTACACTATTAAAACCTATTCCATTATGCTCATTTGTCGATTTTAAACTTTTTTCATGTTCGGTCTGTAATTGATATATTTGAACTATTGATCTTGCAACCATTTTGTCATTTTTTTCTATTAATTCTTTTATTTTTTCAAGTGTCCAAACCTGTCCAACTTTTTCAACTTTTGTATTAAGCATGTATAGCCACCTGCACACTGTGTCTTTTAACCATTTCTTGAGCTAATGTAAATTTACTATATGATTTTACAAAACCATATCTTTTAATGTTAAGATCAATATTCATTGCTCTAGTTAATATATCCAAATCTTCACTATCTAGTGTGTTGTTATGATTGATATATCTGTTCATCCAATTAAGACATTTAACCCTTAAACTAACTTCTAACTGATATACTCTTTCATCTTTTAATAACTTACTAATTTCTAATGAAAGTTGAGTTCTGTAATTAACTTCTGGATATACTTTCTTCATTTCTTTAGTGTTTCTATGAGCTTTCTTTAACATTGATGATGTAATAATAATTTTTTTCATGATATCCGCTCCTTAAAATTTATTGTTTGCTTGTTTGGTATAAACTTATTATATAACATAACAACATGGTTGTCAATACTATTATGCTATTTTATTTATTTTTTATTTTATGGTATGATATGATATATTATTAATGATGACAAATTAGTTCCTTAGAAGTAAATTGAGAAAAAAGAATTACTTGTTAAATAAAATAGACTCCAATTGGAGTCTATTTTATTGATGATAATTAAAAGTAAATTATTTCTTTTTATCGTTAGTTATATAAGTTCCACTCCAAGTGCATCCATTTGGATTCTTTGCACTTTTAGGGTTCGTACAAGTATAACTTGTACCATTCTTATCTTTGATTTCTCCTGTTAATAATCCACATACTGGACATCTCATTAGTATATCATCTCCTTTCTTTTAGCATATATTCATCATATAACATAACAACCATGTTGTCAATACTATTTATACTTTGTCATATATTGAAATCTGCCTACCTATTGTGAATCGTACTTTAGGTTTAAACACTGGTGTCCCACTATATTTATCATTAAATATTTTCATTAATTTTTTAGAACATTCATCAGAATTTAGATAATTATACCCTTCTATTATTTTTTTAAAATCATTATACATTTTTAAACTCCTTTGGCATTTTTCCATTATTTTGATAACTTATTGATAAGTTTGGCGACGTCCAGATAGTAGCTTTTGTAATTATTTCAATATATCCTTCTAAAGCAGGAGGTATTTTAAATTCTGAGTTAGGTAAAAATATAAATTTGCGATTATAAGTTTTGGTTTTAGTATTCCAGCATTCAAATGTGTCATACTCTTTCAACATTTGCAAAAATGGTTTACATATTTCCCAACCTTTTTTTGCTTTACCTGTTTTCTTATCCATAATATCCACATCTATTATTAAATAGTCTCCATGGACTGATAAACCATTACAATAGGTTGAATTTTTTATTTGAGTCATTGTATATTGAATTAGAGGTTTAATGATTTTATTTTTACCATTTTCAGTTATAACCGAATTAGCTTTTACATCTCCTTTAAAGCCAACCAAACCTATATTCTTAGGGAATGCTTTTAATAAAGTTTTCCTCATTACTGATTTTATATTGTTATTTTCTACAGTATCATCTTTTAAAATTACCTCAAAATATTTTATATACTCTTTTTTATCAGTTTCTAAGTTAAAATTTAAGATCTTATTCAATGTGATCTTAGCATATTCAGCATAAACTTTTATATCAGCATCTTCTTTCTTATTAGTAAAATAAAATGGTTTGGAATCTATACCTATTATTTGGGGTTGTTTTACCTCTTTAACGGCTTGTTCCCCTTTGTCTTGTGTAGTTAAATACCAAGCACATTCAAGCATTTTAAACCACTTGGAATCAAAATATACAGGCATTATTTCAACTTGTTTATCCTGTAATAATCTTAAAGCATTTTTGAGATTTACAGTTAATTTTTCATTTTTAGTTATTTCCTGTTTAATTGAAGGGTTAAACATCCCCTTACTCTTTAAATAGTCTCCTGATATGCTTATATAATTGTTTACATCTTTTTGATATAATTTATCAATCTTGCTGCAATCAAGGGTAAAATAACCGTTTTTGTCTAAATTCATTATTGTATTAATATCATCATCATCATTTTCAATATCTAATAAAATCACACCATCTGTATTTACATTTGGAATTTTAACTCTATTTTCTAATCTAGCAGCTAAGTTAATTATCAAACTTTGTCCCTTTAAACAAATAAACCGTCCCAATTTTTTGTTTGATATCTCAATGTCAAAATTAGAATTTATCAAACCATAAGCAGTATTTAAAATTAATTTAACCCCTTTCAAAAGTCGATTGAGTTCCTGTTTGATCTCTTCATTAAGTGAATCGTCTTTTAATTTTTCTTTTAATTCTACACATTTGAGATTATAAATAGCTTCGTACATACTAATATTTATTGTAGATTCAAATAATTCCTTATATTGTAATATGATTGAAGGGTATTGGGATGTATAATCTAATAACCTTAAGTTTTCAGCTGTATAGTTGTTTATTGCTCCATGAATACCACCATATCCAATTTTACAAATAGTACCATTTAATTCTATTTCATCAAAACTATTAATTTGGGTATCCGGTCTATAACCATCATAGGAATATATATTGATATCATCATCAATATAAGAAAGTTTATAATATTCACAAAATCCATTTTTTAAATCATAATCATTTAATATATTAGAATTTTCTTCAGTGAATTTAACTAAATTGTTAAATTTTTCATTATTAGTTTGGATATAATCAGTATATTTAAATTCTATATCCTCTTTTTTCTCCTTTCTTTTTAGTATAGATACTATTAATTCTGTGTTATTTTCTGCATAAATAGCAGTTTCATTGATTTCTAATGTGTTATCGATTATAAAAGCTGCTTTAGCAGCATAAAAACGAGTCATTATATCTGATAAACATTTTCCTTGAAAAAATCGATATAAAAAATCAACATCATTCAAGCCATATTTTCTAAATTCTTCTTTTTGTTCCTGAGACAGATCACTCCAAGAATCGTCATAATTAAAATCCCATTTTATATTGTACGATTCTTGAATTAATTGTAGTTTTTTTAATGATATAGTAGGCTTTAAAGACCGGTCTTTATTTATCACATAATAATACATTATTTTAGGTATGGATAAGATATTGAGTGCTTTTATTACTTTACTTTGACCATAGCAATATGAGTATTTGTCTGTAAATGTGTGAATAGATTCTAAAGTATTCAAATTTTTTATTTGGATTTTAGCCATTTCCATTATTTCAGTTGATTTCATATACGGATTACTATCCTTGATGTGAAAATAACCATCACACCAAAATTGTCTATTTGTTTGGAAATAATTAAAATTCCCTTTGATTATCAAATCATTTATTTCTCTTAATTTTGCTCCAATTCCTTCAACTTTATTTTCACACATCTTACAAAGGCAATTTAACATTACTTTGTCATAATCAATTGAATAAAAGTACATTGGTCTATTTATTTTCTGCAATATTTCATATAATTTATGAAAATCAGTATCTTTTATACATTCAATTAAATTAGCCTTTTCTTGATCCTCTTTTCTGAATTGGAAAGAGAAATACCCTTTGATACACTCAATATCTGCTATTAAGTATTCAGGTTTAAAATTATTTATATCAATCATTTAAATCAATCCTTTCTATAATTTTAAATTTGATATATTATTAACTATTTCTATATCATCTAAACCACAATAGGACAGTGTTTCTTTACCATTCGCATGTCCTAATAATAATTGAAGTTCTGCTAAAGCATGTGGATTTAATTTATTATTTTTAAGATAATAATAACCAAATGTTTTACGCATGGAATGAGTTCCTAAATTTAGATTGTAATGTTTACCTATTTGATGAAGAATATTCCATGCTTGAAATCGTGATATTGGTTGATTAATACCTTTTCTACTTTTAAATAAATAATCTTCATTATTCATATCTTTTATATAATTATCAATATCAAACCTAATATTTGATAAATCTATTTCTATTGATTTTTTGGTTTTATTGATAATTATATTTAACGAATTATTTTTTATATCTTTAACTTTTAATTTTAAAATATCTGAAATCCTCAATCCTGTATTAAAACCAATAGTTATCATAAATTTATCACGATCATTTAATTTGTTTTTAATTAAATTTAATATTTTCATATTTTTAATTGGATGTACTGCAATCATTTATTTAGCCTCCTTAAGTTCTATTTTTCTACAATTAGGACAAACCCATACAGACATAGGTCTTCCTGTTAATGAATCTACATAATCCCTTGTGACTTTCATATCTGTTTCACAATCTATACATTTCATTTATTTTTCCTCCTTGACTTTATATTTAATTATATAATATAATAATAATATAAAATAGTCAAGGAGGAAATTTAAATGTTAAAAAAATCATTAACTAAAGTGGGAAGTAGTTGGTATCTACTTATAACCAAATCAATGTTAGAATTATCAGGTATTACAGGAGATGTTCAAATAGATATGCAAGGTGATAAAATAATTATCCAAGCTATTAAAGAAGATCAAGAAAAGGAGAATAAATAATATGTATATTAAATATAAGATAAGTATCAATGAATTAGAATCTGAAATGATTAAAAAGTTTAATAGTTTTTGGTATCGATTAACTCAACATAATAATAAATGGTTATTATTTGGTGGCATTAATGGAGACTTTGATATTATCAAAGAATATGAAACCAAAGAAGAAGCTGAAAATGAACTGGATAATATAGCAAAAGCAATTGAAGAAGGAAATCATATCTATACTATTAAATAGAAAGCTGAGTGATTACATGGAATATCTTAAAATAGAATTCGATGCTGATGGTATCGATACAGAAGTCGATCTCACATACAAAGAGTTAATTTTAAAAGAAATCGACTTTTTAAAGGAACAAGTATTTAATATTGTCTCACATAATATTGAAAATGATTTTATAGTTATTGAAAACAATTTAAATAAATCTATTGAATTTAAATATTTTTCAATTACAAGTATAACAGATTGTGACATAGAAGGCAATACACTAATTAAAGATAATGTCAACAGTGAAAATTTAAAAAATGCAAAAGTTAAGATAATTTGTGATTATTTAAAAATACAAGGTGTCAGATTTTTTAATATTATAACTGCAAAGAATTATATTACATTTTCATGTCCTATTTGTCCAGATAAAAAAAGTATAAAAATGTGTATAGCCATTCATGGGTTTAAAGTTAGTACATTCAGTGAAACAGATTGTACAGATGATAAGCATCAAGAGATGTTCGCTAAATGGACTAAAGAATTAAAAAAAATATGGGATGATTCAAATCAAAAGAAAAACTTAGTATATAGTCTAAATTTAGAATATATCACTAAAATAATAGAGAAGAATTTCCCAACAATAATTAGACATAAATCTACAGGATTATTGTTTAAATATGATGAGAAATTAAAATATTATATTGAAATGATTGATAACGAAAGAATATCAGACATTGAAAGTTTGATTTATAAAAATTTCTATAATGATGATAATAAATTATTAACATGTAATCAAGTTAGGGATTTAAAGAAAGTTATAATCAGATCATATGAAGGATTTAAGTGTGTCGACTTTGAAAGTTCAAATTTATTTAACCTAAAAAATGGTGTATATGATTTTAAATTAAAACAGTTATATCAACATTCCAAAGATTACTATTTTAATTATTGTTCAGATATTATTTATAATCTATCTGCAAAAACTGATGTGTTAGATAAGTTTTTAAAAGCTGTAATTACTGAGAGTGATCCAATCAGAATCATTAAAACTATGTTAGGACACATTCATTATGATGGTACTAAACTTCAAAAAGGATTTATTTTTGAAGGTACTGATAAAGGTAGAAATGGTAAAGGTACTTTAGTTAAATTAATTACTAGTACATTAGGTAAAAACAGGACTTTAACAATGACACTTGACAACTTTTTTGATTCTAATTTCTATAAATATGAACTAAAAGATAAAGTATTATATGTTGAAGATGATTATAAAAAAAAGTATATCAGTGAAAAAGAAATTGGATTTTTGAATAAACTTATTGGGGGTGCCGATGAACAAGTTCAGCAAAAAAATAAACCGAGTATAACCATACCACTTAAAGCTGTCCCAATTATACAAGCTAATAAAAGACCTATTTTAAAAGCTGATGATGATGGAGGTTTTTATAAAAGGTGGGTGTTTGTTAACTTTAAAAATGAGTTTGGAGATAATAAAATAATGGATGAATTTTTAGGTGAGAGGTTATTAAATAATGTTGATGTAATGTCAAGTATGTTTAATTATCTGTGTGAAGGTTATGAAATGGTTATTCAAAGGAAGGTGAATAATATGAAAGGTAGTTTCTTTAAAGATGATGAAGTATCACATATTGATAATTGGAGAAGGGGAAATAATTCAGCAATTTCTTTCTTTGAAGATTGTGTTATTAAAGATTCAGACTATATGTGTAGTACTAGAGATTTATACAACTACTATAACGAATATTGGAATCATGGTGGTGGTAAATTGCCAGAAAATAAATTTATTGAAATACTTAAAAAGGAATATAAATTAGAAACAAAAAGACCATGGCTTAATAATAAAAAAGATCGACCTCATTGTTTAGTTGGATGTTATATGATGCTTGATTATGATAATTTAAAGAGTAAATTTCCATATGTTAAAATATCAATTTAATTTCCAATTGTATTAAAAGTAAAAAAATGGTATACATTTATTGTATACCATTTTTTTACAAGTGGTTATGGGAGTTTATTCTATAGATTAAATGTGTTAGTCTTTTATTATTATTTGGGACTAGATTAAGACTGGGTAAGGACTGAAGTAAGGGACTGGGTAAAACCCTTGATATAACTACTTGGGACCAGGGGACTATATATATTTATAACTATATGTAGAATAATTTTATAGAGGTATACAAATGTATCTTATAAAATCGTATATATAAGGTAATTGGGAAGTGCCAAAGTCTCCGGTCCCCGAACACTTCTATAGCACATTATCACTGAGGGACCGACAATTTATTTTATCCCAGTCCCCAAAAGTGTAAAAATGTCATCTATCATACACTATCACTGGTTTGAAAGATAAGACCGAACCGAACTAGACATATGTTTAGTTTACTGGAAATTATAAAGTATACAAAATAAAATAAAAATAATAAATAAAAAGTATTGACAACTATGTTATCATGTTATACAATGAGAATGTAAAAAGTAAATGATTTACTTTTTAACACTGAATTTATTGGAGGAACTGAAATTATGAAATCTGAAAAAGTAAAATATGTAACAGGTAAGGTGTACTTGTTATATCCAGTCTTGAAAGAAAAAAAAGAATGGAAAGGTAATCTAAAATATAGTGTTACTATGATGTTTAAAAAAGAAAGTCCAGAAGCTACAAAATTAAAAGAAGTATTAACACATATCTGGAAGGAAAACAAATTAACCAAAAGAGATCATAATCCATTAGTGGATGGTGATGAATATGCAGAAATAAAAAGTCAGGAAGGTAAAAATGGTGATTTGTATAAAGGTCATTATTTTATCAAAGCATCCACGCAATTTGATATCAAAGTTGTAAATGGTAAAAAACAATCTTGGACAGGTGAAGATCAAGATATATCAGGTAATTATGGTAGAGTGTCCTTTTTACTTGGTGCTTATGATAATGATGGCAAGGGTATTACTTGTTATCTTCAAGCAGTTCAAATTCTTGAAAAATCAGATTTAGAGATTCAAAGTCAAGGTGCTTCAATCGATGATTTTGAATATGAAGAAGTGCCGGACGATGGTGAAGAAGAGGATCTTCCTTTCTAAAACGGTACTGTGTCATCACTTTTTATGAATTATTTAAATGGGAAACCTTCTAAAGATTAAATTCTTAGCTTCCTTAGTTACTAAGCGCTAAGGAAGCTAAGAAAGGAGAAGTAACACATATGGTTAAAGATAGAATTTATAATTTAATTAAAACGCTGCTTTTAAAAGCAGATATTAAATATAATGACAGTATAAATGAACGTATAGAATGCTTAAAAAAGGCTCAAGAATTAGCAACAAAATCAGATTGGTATTTCAGGTTTGAAAATGATTTTAAAAGGTTAAATGAACAATTAGAACAAGAAATACCAATATCTAATGATTTATTATACAAATTATTTATAGATGAATTCCAAGAAAATTTTAAAGGAAATTTGATTTTCAAGGAATGGTTAAATGGAAAATTGTTAGTGATAACTATAACAACTAGGTTTGGAGTAATATCAAGTATTACTGAAATGACACATACAAATTGTTTAATAGATGCTTATATTATTGCATTTGAAATATATAAAAAATGGAGGAAAGAAAATGTCTAAATGTGAAAATTGTAAATATCACGCCATGCAAGTCAAAACAGAAGGTAAATTGATTAAAAAAGAAGTCATTACATATTTTTGTAGTAGTGATACTACAAAAGAAGAAAAAAAAGAAATGGGGTGTAATTAATAACTAAAGCTCTAAAAAAAGTTGAAAAAGGCATACAAAAAGAAATTGATAAGAAACCTAAATAAGAAAGGATGATAAATAATATGATTATTACATTAATGAAGATGCAAAGAGAATTAAATGAGAAATATTCAAAATCAAGAGAATTATCAATTCTTAATACAAAAATTGAGGATTTAATGATTTATTTAGAAGCATATGAATATAAATTAGTGAAAAATGAGGATGAATAATATTATGGCTAAATGTGTTATTAAAGGATGTACAGAAGATGCAACAACAATATGTGAATTAGAAAGATGTACTAATCTAGTATGTGATATGCATGCTTATAGTATTCAAGATCCTGATAATAAAAACAGACAGATATTTTGTTGTGAAGGATGCTATGGTAAGAAATAATAGTGTTATTTGGGGTTTAAATACCCCTCTAACACATTTTAAGAATGAGGTGATTATAATTAATGCGGTATAGACAATGGTGGTTGAATATAGGAATTAAGATAATAAGTGCATTAAATCAAAGGCAAAAGAGATTAAAAGCAAGGAGGACAAATAATTATGCCAAAAAATAAAAAAATTAAAAAAATAATTCATAATAACATTTCCAAATATCGCATTTGGAAAAATGTTAGACAAATAGACTTAGCAAATGCTTTAAATTGTCCTATTAATCAATTTAGAGAGATTGAAAAAGGTTTGAAACAACCTTCTGATGATCAATCACATAAAATTTTAGAATACTTTGGTGTTAGTTTTGATCAAATGTTTATAGATGAACTTTAAGATAGGATGGTTTAAAATGAAAATTACTTTTAAGATAATAAAGAAAAAGAAACATTATAGTGCAGTTGATAGATATAAAAATGATAATAATATATTAGATAAAAAAATTGATAAACTAGAAAAGGGGTCAAAATGGTTATGAATGAGAAAATTACAAATGTATTAAATCAATTAATAGATATAGAATTAGATGCCTCAAATCAGAAGCATGGTAGGTTAAATAGCATACATGAGTGGTATGCTGTAATACTTGAAGAAATTGAGGAAGTATATGAAAATATTGATTGTCTAAATCAATATCGAGGTAAGATTTGGACCAAAATTAAAAAAGACGAAGAAATAACAGAAATCGATTTGAACAGGTTTGATATCATTGTGCTTCAAACATTAAATGAATTACTCCAAGTAGGGACAATGATTAAAAAAATAAGACCATTAATTAAACAGGCACCTAAACAAGTACCTTTTGAAAATAAACATGGGAATATGTATAGTAATAATACAGGACAGGTTAATATTTGTAATGGTAATTCAAATCTTAATGCAACTCAGGAAATAAATTATGAAAAAGGGAAATAAAATATTATATACTCTAGATTAGACTAATCTAGAGTATATAAATAAAATAAATAAAAAAAAGTATAAGGGAGAATGAAAAATGAAAAAAATTTTAGCAAGTTTAATAATTGTAATGTTGGTTACTGTAATGGGTTTGAGTGTATTTGCTCATTCTGGAGATACAGATAAAAACGGAGGGCATTTTGAAAAATATGTTGTTAATAATGTTGAATATGTATTAAATTATCATTTTCACGATAAAGTCACTAATACGATAACAAAGACGATTGATTTAAAAAGTAAAAATATATTATGGAAAGATAGATATAAAATAGATATTGATTCTTTTTTGATTAAGACAACACCACCAGTTATTAAGACAACACCACCAGTTATTAAGACAACACCACCAGTTATTAAGACAACACCACCAGTTATTAAGACAACACCACCAGTTATTACTACTAATAATGTATCAACAATCACTAGTACAATAACTGCATCACCTGACACATTACCAAAGACAGGACAGAATAAACCAACTGTCTATATAATATCAGGTACTATCATCTGTATTTTGGGAATTGGTTATTTATTTAAAAAAGTGGTATTATAAGATTTGATGATAAATAATGATTTGATCAATTAGTTACAAACCTATTGGGAATTTAATGTTGTATAGCATATTTAAAGTATGCTATACTTTTTTGTATGGAGATAAGAAGATTAAGGAAAATAAAATATTCATTTTTAACGTCAATTCCAACAGAAATGATAGAAAAATTGGATTTGAATCAAGGTGACTATGTTACATTTGAATGTGAGGATGACAAAATAATTATTAGGAAGGTAACAAAAAAATAATGGTAACACATGAATGTAAACAAATAGAGAGAATCACTAGGATTGAAACAAATTTAGATAATATGCAAAAAATACAAAGCATGTTACTTAAAATTACTATAACTTTAGTATCAGGGATATTAGTAGAATTTTGTAGTATTTTGTTTGTTTATTTATTAAACAAGAAAGGATAATAAATTATGAGTAAAATTGTTTATTTATCAGGTAGTACTCAAAATGATAATATTGGTGTTGCTGATTATGGTACAGAAGCACTGAGAATGCAACAACTAGCAGATCGCGTTAAATTTTGGATACAACAAGGACAAGGGGATTTTATTGTATATAGGAATAATGCTAATATGGGTTTAGCAGGTACAGTTAATGATTCAAATAGTAAACATGCTGATGTGCATGTCGCATTACATTCTAACGCTGGTGGAAATGGTAAAGGAACAGAGTCATATTATTACAATGATTCAAATGAGGGTAAAAGATTAGCAACTTTGTTATATAATAGTGTTGCTCCGATAACTATATCACCAGATAGAGGGGTAATGTCAGATCATGTTTTATATAATAGTGGTTTATATGAATTAAGAGAAACAACTGCTATTGCTGCATTGATTGAAATCATGTTTCATGATAATGTTGTGGATGTAGTAGACTATTTAAGTAAAGTTGAACAAATAGCTAAAGCACTAGCAAAAGCGATATACTCATATTTTAATTATCCATTTTATGAGGGGAATTCTGAAAAAGATCAAGCAATAGCAAAATTAGTAAAAGTATCATCATATGCTAATAGCGTATGGATTCCTGAATTCACTAAACTTGCTGATAGAGGACTTAATATTTGGGGATTAATTAATAAATTATAAATAAGGATTGATTATATTATGAATGATGATAATAATAAAATAAGCAATATCAAATATATAACTGCTATAAGGGTGATTAGACAGGAATTAAAAAAAGATCAAAGTCCTAAAAGCACTTATCATGGCTGGCAAAGTAATCTAGCATGTTGTATTATGGATGGCAGTGAATTAGACCATAAGACCGCTAATACAATTGCAGTTAATTTTTTAAGGAAGTTGATTGATTGATGAAATATACAAATAAAATTAGGAAACCTAGACATTATAGGATGGTATATAGCAGGGTTTTAAGATTACTATCAAAGCTAAATAATTGTAACAGGGAATATGCGATACAAATAATCGAAGAAAATAAGGATAGATATGCAACAAAATATAATTAAATATTATGAAAAGATAACAAATCTTGCATTGAAAAACTTAATGCAAGAAAAATCTTTTCAGTTTAAATCAAAATTAAATAATAAATTATTATCAATGCAATCTCAGGATCATCTAATAGAAATTTATAAAAAAGCTGGTGGTGGGGTATTATCAGACAATGCTAAAAAACTTATCCAGGATTATAATGATTCAATTTCACAAATGTATAAAATAGCAATTAAAGATTACAATAACACATTAAATAAACTTAAAAATATTACAAATATTGACGAAAAACAAAAAATATTGAATAATTATGCTAATAAAGGGATTGCTGGATTTAAAGCGAAAAATGGAGCCGTTTGGAACATAGAAACTTATTCAAATATGCTTTTTACACATGCAAATAATGAAATGGTACGATTAGCAGTATTAGATAATCTAAAAGACAATAAAGTTAGGATATCAAGCGGTCAAAGTACACGTACTTGTGATATTTGTAAAAAATATGAAGGTAAAATATTAACACTGGATGAATTGGAAATTGCAAAAGAAGATGGTCTATTCCATCCTAATTGTATTCATTTTATAGTAGAGGTGGAATGATATGATAGGTGATTTTGATAAATTTGTTGATATTTATGAAACTTGTGGTAATCCTATTAAAGCAGCATATGAGATAGGATTATATCAATTAAAAAAGCATAAACCGTTTTCAAAATTAACAAATTTAGAAATTAAAAAATTGAAATATAGGGCAATGGATTATTTGATTGACTTGGAGATATTAAATAATAGGATGTTGAATTATGATAGGATTGTAAATCATGTCAAAGGTGATATAACAGAATGTGAAGAACATTTGTTTAATATAGTACGATATAGTTATGCATATCCAAGAGATAAACATTTGATGAATTTATCAATCAAAGCAACGACAATATTGATGGATTATTATAATAAACGGGGAATAGGTGAAAAAGATGTAATTAATATCATAGAAAATCCAATAAGGGCAAAAATTAAGGATATTGATATAGATGAGCAATATAAATGTTAATCTATTAGACCATATAGGTAGTAATTATGATGAAATGTTTTACGATTTACAATCAAATAAACATTTGCATTATTGGTTACATGGAGGTCGCGGAAGTTTAAAAGGAAGTTTTGTTTATTTATATGTTATTTGGTCTATGACAATTGCAATGTCTAAAAATGAGATAATACATAGTATAATGTTGAGGAAAGTAAAAGATACAATTCCAGATTCTATTTTTACTAATTTATTATGGGCAATTGATATATTACATTTAAAAACTTTTTGGAGTTATACAATTAATCCTCTTAAAATGACTTGTGGTGAAAATCAAATATTATTTAGAGGATGTGCTAACCAGAGGGATTATGAAAAAATAAAGTCAATAAAATTTAAAAATGGTAAGGTGAAGTATGTTGTATTTGAGGAATTAACTGAGTTTTATGGGTGGGATGAAATATTAGATATTTTGCAATCAATATTACGAGGTACAGATATAGCAAATGTATTTTATATGTACAATCCACCACCATCTAAAAATAATTGGGTGAATAATGAATGTAAAGTGATAAGAAATGATAGGTTAGTACATGCATCAACTTATTTGACTGCTCCTAAAGAATGGTTAGGTAAAATATTTATCCAGGAAGCTGAGATGCTAAAAAAATTAAATCCTAGAAAATATAATCACATGTATTTAGGTGAAGTGATCGGTGAGGGTTTAGAAATTTATCAAAATGTTGAAATTAGGACTATTACTGATTTAGAAATTAAAAAAATGGATATAATAAATAGAGGACTTGATTTTGGATATACACATGCATCATGTTACTGTGAGACTTATTTTGATATAAAAAATGATATCATTTATATAATAGATGAAATTTATTTATATGGCTCAAATAATTTTACTTTAGCAAGTAAAATTAAGGATAAAGCAGGTAACAGATTAATTACAGGGGACTCAGAAGATCCTAGGACGATTAATGAAATGAATTTGTATGGACTGAATGTAAGGGGTGCAAAAAAAGGACATGACAGTAAAGCACATGGTATCAAATGGCTGTCTGACAGGGTAAAAATAGTTATTGATAAAAAAAGATGTCCAAACATAGTAAATGATTTTATATGTTATGAAAAAAAGAAAGATAAAAATGGAAATATAATTGAAGATTACCCAGATGAGCCGGATGGAAGTGCATCGTGCAGATATAGCCTTGAGAAATACATTTTAAATAAAAAATTAATATTTGGTGGATTAAAAGGTTAATGTTTCACGTGAAACATTAATAATATTATAAAAGGGGTGAAGTAATTGTATGATAAAATAGTCGAATTAATTAAAAAAGACATGAATAATAAAAAAGATAAATACATAGCCAATAAATATTATTATTATAAACCAAAAACCAAAGAAGATAACATTGTAAATACTACAAATGCTAATGGTGATATTATAACTATAAATTTAAATAAAAGTTGTAATATTAATATTAATTATTTTAAATTATTAGTTAATCAAAAAATAGATTATTTATTAGCTAAAGTGCCAACTTTCAGTCCAAAGAATTATACTAAAAACCAATTGGTTGAATTATTTGAAACTATGATGTTAAATGCATCTTTAGATGTTGTATCATGGTTACATTTTTATGTTGAAAATAATAAATTAGATTGGATTATAATTCATGATGTCGAAATTATACCTTTATATGATACTCATAATAAAAACATCATAGGTATTATAAGATATTATGAAACAGACAAGGAAACAATACAAGTTGAGCAATGGTCCGTTAATGGTGTTGAAATTTCAATAATCAAAGAAGACAAATTAGGTGAAGTACAGGAATTATCACATTACAAACAAGACACTATATATCAAGATGAAATTGTAGATACCCAATATTATAATTTCACATTTATTCCCTTTGTACCTTTATATAATAATAGGAATAAAGAATCAGACATGGAAGGTATACAGGAATTATTAGATTATTATAATCAAGTATCATCAGGATTTATTGATAATATTGATAAATTTCAAGAAGCATTAATGAAATTAAAAGGTTTTAGTGGTGATTCCAGCACATTAGAACAAACTATGAAAGATTTAAAAAGATATAAAATGGTTGGTTTACCTGAAGATGGTGATGTTGATTTCATTAAAGTTGAAATACCAGTTGAAGCTAGAAAAGTGATATTAGATCTATTGAAAGAAAACATTTTTAAATTAGGTCGTGGATTTGATGAAGATAATTTGGGTGATGGTAACATTACAAATATAGTTATCAAATCTAGATATAGTAAATTAGATGCTAAAGCAAATGGGTGTGAAAAACAATTAAAATTATTTTATGAAAAATTTGTAGAATGTGAAAATAAATATTATAATAATAATGAAAACAGTGATTTAGAATGTAATCGTACACAATTATTTAATGCATCTGAGATGATAACTGATTGTGTTAATGCTACTGATTTAGTATTGAATGGATTATTATCAAAAGAAACTTTGATAAAAAATAATCCATGGGTTACTGATTTTAAACAAGAATTAAAATTGATAGATAAAGAAAATCAAAATGACAATTCAGGACAAAACCTGCCAAATGATAATTCAGGACAAAACCTGCCAAATGTTAACCAAGGAGGACAATAGAATATGAGTGAAAGAATAAAAGTAAAACTAGGTGAAGATTTATATAATCAAGTTACTGCTATTTTAAAACCTACTGAATTTGATTTATTGGAAGGATATATTCCAAAAAATCGATTTAATGAGGTAAATAGTGAAGTTAAGACATTACGGGAACAAATTGAAATACATAAAAAAAATATTGATGATACTAAAAAATTATTAGAAAGTTCTGAGGAATTTAAAACTAAATATATAGAACTGGAAAATAAGTATAGTACTGATTTAGAATCAAAAGATAAGGAAATAGCGAATATATCGAAAATATCGAAAATTAAAGAACATTTGTCGAAAGAAGGAGCAAAACATGTTGATTTATTGTTACCTAAAATCAGTTTAGATACTATAAAAATTGATGGTGATAATCTAATTGGTATTACTGATATAGTTACTAATTTAAAAAATTCATATGGTGATTTGTTTAAATCTGAGACAAATAATTCTAATACTGATACCAAACCATCCGAAAAACCACCAATTACTGGTGAATCAGATTGGGCAAAGGTATTTGAGAAATTATAAAGGAGTGATTTAGAATGGCAAATTCATTAAGTTATGCAAGAGCCTATCTAGATATGTTGGATAGGATTTACAAAGAAACGGCTGTCACTAATGATTTGACAGCAGCAGAGAATCAATATAGATTTTCAGCACAAAACGCACAGTCAATTTATTTAAGGAAAATGTCATTGCAAGGTTTAGGAGCCTATACAAGGGATACTGGTTATGACACAGGTACAGCAACAGTGACCTGGGAAAGTCATAGTTTTGGACAGGATAGAAGTAAAAAGTTTCAATTAGATGCAGTGGATGCAACAGAAGCAATGACAACAGTTGCTGAATTAGGTGCAGAATTTATGAGATGTTATGTAGTGCCTGAAATTGACGCGTATAGGTTTCATAAAATAACATCTTTATGTAGTGTTGATACAACAGGTACTCTTACATATGATACAGTCATGGCGGCAATAAGAGCAGGTGTTAAAACTTTAAATGATGCTGAGGTACCTAGAGAAAACAGAATACTATACGTATCAAGTACAATTTATCAAGCAATGCAGGATAGTGGCGAATTCTATAAAACTATTAATGTGCAAAATAACAATGGTGTAATTTCAACTGAGATCATGGAATTCGATGGGATGCCTATTAAACAGGTTCCATCAGCTAGATTTTATACTATTTTTGATTTTGCAACATCAGGTGCAGGAGGATTTAGTGTGAATGCTTCTGGCAAAGCGATTAATTTTATGATTGTTTACACACCTGCAATAATTGGTGTAGTTAAACATATGGCTCCAAAATTAGTAAGTCCTGAATTAAATCAAAGTGCAGATGGTTGGTTATATGCGTTTAGGCTGTATCATGACCTTTTTATCGCGGATAATAAGGTTAATGGAGTGTATATACACTCGTTATCGTAAGGGATTGAGGCACTTTTGACACCAAGATATATTTAATATATAATAGTAATATTATAATAGATATAAGGAGATGTCAATATCATGATTAGAAAAAAAGTTGGAGATAAAATAGGTAGATTGACAATATTAAAAGATACAGGTAAAAGGACTAAACGTGGTCATAAAATTTGGTCAATGTATTGTGAATGTGGGAAAACAAAAGAAATTAGAGGTGATTCTACAGCACAATCTTGCGGATGCTTAGCAATCGAGATACAAAAAAAGATTGCTCCGCAAAGGGCTACAAAACACGGATTAGTATATAAGAATCCAAGATTATATAAAGTATGGCAAGATATGCGAAGACGATGTACTAATAGTAATTATAAGATGTATAAATATTATGGTGGGCGTGGTATAAGTATATGTGAGGAATGGGATGATTATGGTAAATTTTATGAATGGTCTATAAATAATAATTATTCAGCACATTTAACTATCGATCGAATTGATACAAATGGTAATTATGAGCCGAATAATTGTAGATGGGCGACTAGAAAAGAACAAAGGATTAATCAAAATAAAAGAGGCTATTTAAACAATTAGGTGATTAACACATGAGTAATGAAAAACAATTAGAACAGTTAATGATTCCTCCTATTTCTACAGAAACAAACAGGAGGAAATTAAGAAGGAAAAAGTTGGTGGTATTAAATGGCAGTAAGTGAAAAAGGAAGTATTTTGAATTCAACAGGTGTATATGGTGGAAAATATATTTCGACAACATCTGCTATTACACCAGATACAGGGTATGTATTTTTTGCAATACAAGTTATATCAGATGCAGTTGTGACTTGTATTGGGAATATTACAGGTTTAACAAGTATTTCAATTGGTGCAGGTACTATTTTCTATGGTAAGTTTACGAGTATTACACTAACTAGTGGTACAGTTATAGCTTACCACGGAATATAGGTGGTGATTATATCATGTTAGGTTTAGGTTTAGGTATCAATAGGGATACTATATTAAAAACTTGGCTTGAAAAGTTGAATGTCGTGTCTGCTTTTTTGGATACAGCAGAAACAAAGTATGCGAAGTCTAGAAATCTTTGGATACAAATAATTCGAGATAGCGATAGTGCAACTTTAGACGTTGGTTATGACTCAACATCTAGAGCAAATGCATTAACTTGGAGTGCAGGCACTAGTAGTTATAAATGTAAAAGATATAATCAGATAAGTGGAAAAGCAGATATAACTATAAGTAGTTCATCTGATCAAGAATTGATTATAACTGGTGGAGTATGGGTTAATAATACAGCAAAGTATTGCTTGTTTGAGCCTAGCAAATCTGTGTTGTCGGTAATGGATATACCACTTAGCGTTAATGGTCGAATGAAAAATATGTCAATGGCGGCATATATTATACAAAAAGATGATAAGATTGCGATAACTGGCTATACATCGGACTATGTATTTCCGATTAAATGTTCCGCGGGATTAATGGATTTCGGATGGACTAATCTTAGTAACAGATATTGGTATTTAGCAGGGGGTAGTAGTAGTACAAATGCACGCCCTGGCGCAACATTAGGAGCAGGTGTGAGCTATTCATTTGGTACTAATATGCAAGATAATAATATAATATTAAATTGTTATAATACAGGAGTACGATATATAGGAAATTTAAAAGATTTACCAAAATTAACATATTCTTTGATTTTAGATGATTTAAACAATATTATAGGTGATATTGTCGATATTCCAAAAGTTACACTTAATTTGTCTGGCTGGCATATGTACAACATAACAGGTGATTTTTCAAATGTTCCAGCCACATCATATTCGACTCAACTGCCATATAATAATATATCTGGTATTTATAGGGCATCATCGACAGCGATATATATAATAATCAATGGTACTCAAATGACTTCAAATGATACAGATCAGACACTTATATATTTGGCAGCAAACACCACAGTTGTTAGCGGCGGTACGTTGTATGTAAGAAACAATCGTACATCTGCAAGTGATGCAGCGGTTGCAAGTTTAGCAGGCAAATTTACAATAACTTATGTTTAAAGGAGGAATAAAATGTCATATTTTTTAGTTTTCGACAACGAATCCATTGCAAATGAAACAATGGCAGAAATAAAGGTACTTATACATAATAGAGATTGGGATACCCCAATTTATAATGTCTATGTGGATAAGTGGTGGGCAGAATCACCACAAGATCAGACACCGCCACGTTTCCCACAAACTTGGGAATTATGCGCGCCATTTCGACAGGATTTGGAAGAGACTTGGTTTCAGAATCCAAATCCAGAAGATCCACCAAAGGAAATTTAATTTAATTTACAACTGGGAATGACGAAAATAGTTATAAAATAACTAAATAGGAGATGATTTAAGTGGCATATAGTCTTAAAGGCAAAATTGAAAGTATGGCAACTGCTATCAATGCAATATCAGGTACTACAATCGTAAATGCTGCATCTAGTGTTGCAAGTACAGCGACAGCACTTGTAAATGCTGCATCTAGTGTTGCAAGCGCAGCGACAGTTTTAGCGGCAGCAAGTGTGGCAAGTGTCGGTACACAATGTACAAGTTTAGGTACACAATCAGCTAGTTTAGGTACACAATGTACAAGTGTTGGTACACAAACAGCAAGTGTAGGTACTATAGCAAGTACAATAGTAGCATTAAGCACTGCAAGTAGAGTTGATAGTGTAGGAGTATTAGCTAGTACTGTAATCGCTGATAGTGCAGGTTCTAAAGCGACTAGTGTTGGATTGGTATTAAGTGCAATGGTTGCATTATCTACATCTAGTAAGGCTGATAGTATTGGTGTACAAGTAAGCACTGGCAATAGTTTGGTAGATAGTACAAACACTGCTTTAGGTAGCAGGGTAACAAGTAATGGTGTATTAGTAACTAGTGTTGGCACTTTAGCAAGTACAATAATCGCCGATAGTGCAGGTTCAAAAGCAACATCAGTTGGATTATTGGCAAGTGCTATTATTGCATTGTCTATCGCAAGTAAAGTAGATAGCGTCGGTGTCTTAGAATCTACTGTAATTGCATTATCTACAGCAAGTAGGGTTAATAGTGTAGGTGTACAGGCAAGTACAATAATCGCCGATAGTGCAGGTTCAAAAGCAACATCAGTTGGATTATTGACAAGTACTATTATTGCATTATCTACAGCAAGTAAAGTAGATTCAGCAGCAAGCAGAATCGAATCAGCAACAGTAAGTATTTTATCTAAAATAGCATTATTACCAAGTACATAATATTTAAAATTTAAATTTGAAATAGGAGTGTAATTTTATGATTATTTGTCACATAGCGCCCTTTGCTCCTGCTAGATGCGGATTATATGAAGCAGCAAGGGACATGATAAAAGCAGATGCATTAGCAGGACATACAGTAATATTTATAGATGCTGGCGTATCATCAAATGGAGTACAAGAGACACCTGTCATTGGTGGTAAAGATGATAGGGGTAATTTTAGTTTAGTAACAGGACATCCAGATCAAATAAATGATGCTGATTTAATTATTATGCACACTGGATGTCCGGATGCATGGTTGGTTGGTACACAAACACCGTTGATTTGGACAGTTCATGGTAGACCGAAAGCATGTTTCTTACCGTCAAACGGTTCAAGTTACGAGTTATACAGGACCGTTTCTAAATGGAAAAGGTCTAAAAAAATGTTGTATTTTTGGCCAGAATTTAAAGAAGATTGGGAATTTAATTTTAACGGTAAAGATTTAATTTTAGAATTTCCAGTTATAGACCATGAAAGATTTTCACCTAAGGGTGAAAAATATAATATTATTAAAAAAGGACAAACTAATGTTCTAATTTGTGATTCAGACAGGGAAGATGTAGGACTTTATAATTTAATGGTTGGATTAATTAACACATCTAAACACATAAAAGGGTTGAAATTCCATTTTATTGGATGTTTTGATTTTCCGATTTCAAATAGATACCAGATATTGATTGATAGGTTAAATGAGTTAGGGACATTGGGTGATGTGATCGGAAGGGTAGCGAATATTGAAACAGCATATAGGGCAATGGATGTGTTAATATCACCTAATAAAATAATAGTTAGGACAATTGCAGAGGCATTAATGTGTAAATTACCTGTAATCGCTCAAAATGGATGCAAAGTTGCCCATGTATGTTGTGATATGGATAATCCTGAAGATGTAAGAAAAGGATTTGAAATATTCTTAGATGATTCTAATTTTGATGACAGGTCACATTTATTCACAATGGAAAATTATAGTAAAGTAATGAATCCTATTTATGAGCAGGTGGTTAAGGGGATGTGATTACAAAATGATTAAATTAGTAAACAATGTAGGAAAGTTTATGAAACAAATTGACGAAAATGAAAAGGCTGCAATGGAATTGATTGGTGAATTTGTAGTAAATAAAATGAAAACTTATGTTGCTGTAGATACGGGATATCTACAGTCAAGATGTGAATATAAGATAAATAGGAACGAATTGTTTATACAAAATGACGCTAGTTATGCTGGATATCAGGAGAATGGGACGTATAAGATGAAAGCACATCCATTTTTTAGACCAGCAGTCTATAATCACATAGGAGAAATTAGGGATATTGCAGCAATGGCATATAGTAAAGGCATTAAATGAGATGATTAAGGATGGTGATTGAATGATATCATTTGCAAATTTAAAAAAATATATAGCAAGTAGGATTGATGCGGTTGTTTTATCAGATGTTTTTACAAATAAATCACCTGCTAATAATTTTACAAATTATATAGTTATCACATTCCCATCATCAAGTTTTGATAATATCATCCAAGAAAATTGGATGGTTCAAATAGATTTTTGGAAAAAATCTGATGTTGATAATGTTGATAGTACAGACATACAGTCAGATATTGAAAGTGTTAAAAGTTGTTTGAATAATAGTTATGATACACAAATAGATGGATTTTACAGATGTTATATTGAATTTGAAAGTGAAATACCAGATCCAGATCCATCAGTATATCATTACCAACAAAGATATCAAGTAAAGGTTTATTAACCTTAAAGGAGGTTTTATATATGGCAGTTGGAGTAGTGACACCAGTTGTACCAGTAGCCAATGATATAGTTTTAGGCGAAGTTAAATTATATGCCAATTATGAATGTCCTGATGCTTTTGAACTAGGAGCATTAGAGGGTGGTATTAAATTAGACATACAAAGGAAAATTGATGAGATTAAATTTGATGGTGGATATGGAATGTATTTAGATTCAGCAGGTATACCACTTAGAAGATATAATGAGTTTAACGTCAAAGTAACGGCTGAATCATTAGTATTAAAGTATGAAAACAATAAAATAATTAGTAATTGCGAGACAACAGATACGGGTTGGGCTGCTAAAGATTGGGCTGCTACTGGTGGAACGTACACAGCAGAAACAACTTTAAAATTAAAAGGCGATCAGAGTGCAAAATGTGTAGCCAGCACAACACTTTATGGTATCCATAATGCATTTGTAACACCACAAAATCTAACTGTATTTGATAATGGTGAAACAGCAGCAACTTCAGATTATATTGCATTTGGAATTTATATTACATCAGGTGAAATTACTAATTTGGGTACAAGTAAAATAAGATTAAATGTACACAAAGATGCAGTGCCAACAGTTACTAACTTATATTATTATGATGTGGTAGCAAGTGCTTTAGTCGCTGGATGGAATGTATTTAAAATAGCAAAATCAAGTTTTACCCAGACAGGTACAGCTTCATGGAGTGCAGTGACAGGTATTAGTTTTCAGTTAATTGGTGCTCCAAGTGGAACTACTACATTTTATGTAGATGCTATAAGTCTATTACAAGTTGTCACTAAAGGTACAATGTTACCTATAAATGGGGCAAACTTGACAATGACAGACCAAACAACATATAAAAGTATAGTTGGTGATTTGGAAATCACTGATGCTGATTACTTTGAAAATATCGCAATTGTAGGGCAAAAGCACGACGGTAAACAATTTATTGTAATTGTAAGGGATGTTTATAATGATGGTGCAATAAATTTGGCATTAAAAGAAAAAACACAAGTTGTAAATGGGACAGAATTTACAGGTCATTTTAAAGCAGGAAGTCCAACAACTTGCCCAATTTCAATCAGGGATTATACATCATAAGGAGGTGTTAAAATGTCAATAGGAGTATTTACCCCAGAAGTACCGGTTGCAAATGATATACTTTTAGGTGAAGGTACTTTATATGTTAACTATGGTGTTGCAGGTGAAGCGATAATTGGAGCGACAGAAGGTGGTAGTAAATTTGTAATCCAAAGAAAAGTTATAGATATGAAATATGATGGTGCATATGGACCGACCAAAAGTTTAAAAAGAGTTGATTTATTTATACCGCAATTAATCATCAATTTCCTGAAATTAAATTATACTACACTGGGTTATGGTGTACCTAGTACAGTAACCACATATACAACATACAAGGAATTTACATTTGATCTGGACATAGCTGCAGCAGATGTATTAACTAATGTTGCATTTATAGGGCAAAAACACGACGGGAAAGCGGTAAAGATAATAGTACAAAATTGTATTAATGATGGTAATATATCATTGAATTTTAAAGAAAAAACACAAGTAACTAGTGAGATGCAATACACTGGTCACTATGCAGCAGCAACCCCAACCACACCACCTTTTGAATTTAGAGAATATGTATAGTAAGAAAAGGAGAATAATAAATGGATATTATTGATAGGAAAATAAAATATAAAGAATCATTTTATGTCTTTGATATGTTGTCATTACTAGATGCCGATATATTAAAAGAGATAATGAATAAAACAACAAATAAAGATATGAATGATAAAAAATCAGTAGGTATTGATATAATTTTATTTATCATAAAAAATTTAAGAGTTGTAAAAGGTCCTTTAGATAAACTGATAGCATCTTATATTAATTTAGATGAAGATGCGGTTGGTGAACTAGATTTAGATGATATTATATTGGTTTTAAAATCATTGGTAAACAATGGTTTACCGAATATAATACTAGCATGGTTTAAAAATCAAGGTGTTGGTGCTGATTTTTTGGAGAAAACGGATGTACCGACAATTTAATGTATATTTATAAAGATTTTAAATATGTACAATATATTATAAATTTGGAATTCGATGAAGGCTATGATTTATATCAATTATGTATTAAAAGGATAAATGATGAAACCATTAAACGTGAAGATGATAAGTTATGGTTAGCCTTTATCAATTCTGGATTTGAAGGTACATTCGAAGATTTTAAAAAAGAACTGCAAAGAAAATCTAATATCACACATATTGATGATCGTGATCGGGATAATGATATAAATAGGATTATCAAGGACAGTGAAGACTTAAGAAAAAAAATGCAGGAGCAAGACAAATTAGAAAATTTAAATAAAATAATGAATGAGGTGATAATGTGATAATTACACCAACACAATGTAAAGCATTATTACAAAATAATACCTTGACAGATTTGTCTATTAATACATATATTCCAGTTGTTGAGCAGGCTATATGTGATTATTGCAAAGATGATTTTTTAGACAGGTCAATATTAAATAACGGATATTATTTGAATGCTTATACACAAAGTAGCAAATTAACATTTACACAAAGTACAAATAGTGTGAATGATTCAGATAGTAAGTTGGATACTTATAATTTTAAAGTTGGGGACAGTGTTAGGACATATTTTACAAGAAATAACCCTAACACATTTACTATTAAGAGTATTAGTGCATCTTCAATCGTTTTTGAAAACTTGAATGAAATAGCAGATGAAAACTTTGGAAGAAATATATTAATAGCAAGAGTTTATTATCCAAAGCCATTAATATTAATTGCTGCACAAATGATTAAATTTAATTTATCTAAAATTGATTTAGCATTAAAAAGTGAACATATCGATGATTACACATATACAAATTATGATAAGTATATAGATGGTTATCCTCTGAGTATAATGGGTTCTTTAAATAATTATCGTAATTTGTATAGAAAAACATTACCAATGAACTGGCAGTTAGGTGGTATGTACTGTGATTGCTGATTTTTACGTACCATGTGAATTAAAGAAAAAAGTAGGAAATAATAAAAATGATAAATTTGAATATACAAATAATTATTCTACTATTCCAATGAACGGATATTTAGGTAGTAGTAATGATATTGAATTATTAATAGATGGCAAAACTACAGTGAGGACACAGGCAAGATTTTATTGTGATAATTTAGATATAGATTATGGTGATTTAGTATTGTATGAAAGTATAACTTATAGGGTTATACAAGTACCACAAAACACAATTCATAAAGACCATCATATGAAATTGATGCTTGAAAAGGTGGTGTAATAAATGCAAATATTTGACCTGATAGGTACCATTACATTGCAAGGTGCTGAAAAGTTTGGAAGTCAATTAACACAGTTAGGTTCTTCTATGTCTAAAATGGGATCAAGTATAACTAAAGTCGGTAGTGATATAACAGATGCAATAACTAAACCGATTGTAGGATTAATTGAATTTGGGTTTGAATATGATTCAACTATGCAAAATCTAAATGCATCATTTGCAACTATGTTAGGTAGTCAAAATAAGGCAATTAAACTTACTAAAGAACTGACTGAACAAAGTTTGAAGACACCTTTTCGAACTGTGGAACTTGCTGAGTATGCTAAAACATTATTGAATTATGGGTATACTAATGAACAGGTCATCCCTGAATTAACACGTTTGGGTGACGTAAGTTTAGGTAATGCAACTAAATATGGTATACTATCTACAACTATGGGTAAAATCAATGCTATGGGTAAATTACAAGGTGGTACACTTAATTCACTCATAAAACAAGGATGGAATCCACTTGAACAAATTACTAAAAAGACTGGTGAAACAACTGAAGAAGTAAGATCAAGAATGAGAAAAGGTGCGGTTACAGCTAAAGAAGTCGAACAAGCGTTAATTGATGCAACATCGGCAGGTGGCCGTTTTTATAAAGGGATGGAAACTGGTAGTAAAACTTTTAGTGGATTAATGTCAACATTGATTGATAGGATTGAAATATTTGCTGGATTATTATCTAAACCAATATTTGATAAAGTAATGCAATTAATGCCTAAAGTTAATGAAATAGTAGGTAAACTCACACATTCAATGGAGAATTTAAGCCCTGGAATGAGGACTGTTATTTTAGTAGTATTAACTTTAGTTGCTGCAATTGGTCCATTAATAATGGTTTTAGGTGGATTTCTAAGTATGATTGGTTTTGCCATAACTGGTATAGGTGGTTTAGTTACTGCATTTACTGCAATATTTAGTCCAATTGGACTTGTTGTTATTGCTATAACTGGTATGATTGTTGCTTTTGGTGCTTTGCTATTAACTTCTAGTGATGTAAGAAAAGGAATAGCAGATGCATTTAGTAATATAGTTAATAAAATTAAAGAAGCTGCAATATTTATAAGTAAACATATTAATGATATAAAAGATGCTTTCAAAGGGTTATTGAGTGCAATTGAGACAGGTGACTGGACAAAGTTTGTTGATGCTATGAAAAAGATGTTCCCGTCAAAAGAAGACCAATCTACAATTGTAGATTTGATTTTAAAATTTGAGAAATTTAAGAAAAGTTGTATTGAAGTAAGAGATTCATTAATTAAATTTGGTCAATCTTTTGGGGATTTATTTAAAGCAATAGGTAAATTAGGAGATGCAATTGATGCGATTGGTGGTTCTAATGAAAAAGTAAATAAAACACATAAAAAACATAAAGAATCATTATCTGAATTGATAGATGTGTTTACTAGTGTTGTTAAAGGTGTCACTAAGTTTGTAAATGCTTTGGTTGATTTACAAAAATGGGGTACATCAGCATCAAAAGCAATGGATAAATTTCCGGGTCAAGTTGCAGATGCAATTAAAACTTTACCTGGTAAAGTTTTAAAAATAATAACAGATGCCTGGGATGGTGTTAAAAAGAAAACAGATCAATCATGGAATAGTATTACTAAAAATTTAACAGATACATGGAATACAATAAAGAAAAAAGCAAATGATACTTATAATGGAATTATAAAATTTATATCAGATAAATGGACTGAATTAAAGACTAAAACAAAAAAAGCATGGGACGATATTGTAAATGGTGTAGTTGGTGCATTTATGTGGTTATATAACCATAATTATTATTTTCATGATTTAGTTAATTTTATACATAATAAATTTGTGTGGTTAAAAACTAAAGCAATTGAAACCTGGGATGCAATTAAGAAATATATTGTTGATAAATGGACTGAATTAAAAACTAAAGCAAATGAATTATGGGAAAGTATTAAAAAAGTTGTAACTGACACATGGGATGGTATTAAAACCAAAGCAAATGAATCATGGAATAATATTAAAAAAGTTGTAAATGATGCTTGGGAAAGTATCAAAAAAACAATAATGGATTTTATAAACCCTATCGTAAAATCAGTGACCGACACATGGGATAAGGCTAAAAAAGCAACAAGTGATACAATTGATGGTATTAAAAAAACAGTAAGCAAACTTTGGGATGATATTGTAAATTCTATCTTTGGTAAAGCAGATCCAGCTAAAAAAGCAGGTTCACACGTTGCGACAAATGCTAAAGATGGAATAACTGGTATATTTGATGATGCTTATAAGTGGGGTGCAAATGTAATAAGTGAATTGATAAAAGGCATAGAAAGTAAAGGTAAAGCATTAGCAAAGGCAGCATCTAATGCAGCAGCAACAATTGCTAAATTTTTAGGATTTCATTCACCAGCAGAGGAAGGACCTGGTCATGATGCTGATAAATGGATGCCAAATTTAATAAATATGATGAGTCATGATATAGAATCAGGTGTAAATAAAATTAAAAACGCAACAGCAAAATTAAGTGCTGTATTAAATCCTACCACAGGATTAAAAATAAATACAAACCAATCAATGACTACAAATATACCTAATAAATTTAACACATCAGGTACTAACATAAATTTAACCATGTATAACAACATTGATAAAAACGTAGATTCAAATAAATTATTTAATGATTTTATGAGGAAATTAAAACAAAGTGGGTTGGTGATAACTCATGCTTAGATATGCATTAATTAATGGTAATAAAGTATTAATTGATACCAATTGGAGATTCAACAAGTCTATAAATGCACAAACAGCATTTAGTTGTACTATAATAGATTTATTAGATACCCAATTTGTATTAAAAGGTAATGATATAAAATTTTATGATGGATCCACTTTAATTTGGGCAGGTATTATCATATCACTTGAAAAATATGAAGAAGTACCTGGTGTATTATATTATGACCTTGAGATTGCAAGTTATGAATATATATTAAATAGAATAAAAGTAACAGAAGCATATGAAGGGCAAACGGCGGGCTATATAATAAAGGATATTATAACTAAATATTTATTAAATGATTATATCATTGCAGGTACAATTCAAAATGGTATCACATTCGATAGAGTTGTATTTAATTCTACTAGTGTATATGATTGTTTAAATACTATACGTACGTCTAATTCTGGATATAATTGGTGTGTTAATTTCGATAAAACAATAGATTTTTATCAAATGCAAACCTATAAATCAGAATCGATAATTAATAATTCATTTATTCATAGAAATTTTAGATATCATGATGATTTAACTGAGTATAGAAATGTACAATATTTTGAAGGTGGACTTAAACACACAGCGATACAAACCAAATATAAACCATCCCCAAAGCCAGACGGGGTTTCTAGGGATTTTACACTAAAATATGGCTTATGGATGCAACCAGCAATTTATATAAACTCGGTACAAATTAATAATAGTGATGTTGGTATTAATGGACTTGATACAGGTAAAAAATGGTATTGGTCGTATAATTCTAAGACTATTACACAAGATACCAATGAAACAGTATTAAGTGTAACAGATGTGATAGAAGTCACATATTATGGACTTAGTCCGATTAAAATGTTATATGAAAATCAGCCATTAATACAAGAACGTCAACAAGCTGAACTTAATTCATCAGGTAGATATGAAACGTATTTTTCTGATAATACTGTGGAGTCTAATGCTGCAGCAGCAACATATTGTAAGGGTTTAATAGAGAAATATAAAGATAATCAATATGTCACACTAACAATTGATTATGACATCGGTGACATAGAAATCAATAAATTAATATTTATTGATAAACCATTATATGGTATTTATGATTGGTTTTTAGTTGAATCTATATCTATTTATTATCAAAATCCTGAATATGTAAGTTATGATGTAAAATTACTATCCGGTGAGAGTGTGGGGAGTTGGGAACAATTTTTTAAACAATTAACAACTGTACAAAATACAATTAACAGTGAAGATGTACTTATAAAATTTGTAGATTTATCCGAAACAACAGTACACGCAGGAGTATATATAATCACCAGTACTACACCTATGTATCCAGATGATACATTATATCCAAGAGATGACTTATACCCTAATTATACGATTGCAGGTATAATCGTTAATCTTTATCCAGATTGGTACTTACATCCAAGTAACACGTTATTACCTGGCGATGTGACAGGAGGCACGGTTTTACATGATTAAATTAATAGAAAATCAAAAGCATTCAGGCGTAATTTTAATAAGTAGTAGTCTAGGAAAAAAATGGATTGTGGAAAATACAATTACTAAAATATTTAATGATGAATTAGCAAAGCCTATATATGGAGGCACGCCAGATTGTCAAATTAAATATTTAGCAATCGGTACAGGATCAGATCCACAGTCAAGAGAAAGTACATTATTGACAGCGGAAGTATTTAGGACAGCTGTTACAACTTGTGCACAAAGTGACTACGGACAAGTATTAAGTGATTTTACGATTTTAGATACAGATTACACAGGAATAATAACTGAAATAGGTATCTTTGGAGGTAGTACAGCTACAGCAGTAGCAAATTCAGGTACATTATTAGCAAGAGTCTTATGGTCATATACTAAAAGTGCATTAGAAGAATTATATTTCCAAAGATTAGATACATTAACATAAATGTTGAAAACAAAACATAAAAGGAGATGATTATAAATGGCAATTCCAGATTATGTAAAGACGGTTTGGGTAAATAATACTACACCTGCGATAAACGCTACAAATCTTAATCACATTGAAAATAAAATATATGAATTAGATCAATTTTGCATACCAAGGGTTAAACGAAGAAGTTCAAACCAAACAGTCAATAATTCTACCACATTAGTAAATGATGATACATTACTTGTCACATTAGAGGCAAGTGGGGTATGGGAAGTTGAATTAAGATTAATAGTAGGTGGTAGTTATAATTCAGATTTCAAATGTGACTGGGTTGTAAGTGGAGGATTGACACAATATTCCCAAAGACTTTGTGCTTGTGGCAGTGACCAAGGAACTAGTGCGATTTATGATACTAATGGTAACTTTTCAGCAAGAGACTTAAACGTGGCGAACACATATCACGGGGGAAATGCAGGAAGTTACGGCAGCAGTATAAATGAATTTTTCCTAGTGAATACAACTACGTCAGGAACGTTACAATTCAGATGGGCACAAGCAACAGCAGTTGCAGAAAATACAATCGTGCAGTCCGGAAGTTATATGAAAGTTAGTAAAGTAAGAGCTTTTTAAACGTATATTGCATATTCACATGAAATAATGTAAGATATAAATGATATTAATATATGTTTTTTTTTTTCTGATACATTTGTTTATTGTTCTTTGTTGAGTAGGATAGAATCTGTGGGTATAATATAGAATAGTTCTT
>WSSedL1B2DRAFT_1000020_pt1 | contig 37297 bp, 29 predicted proteins | sample WetSurSiteL1Bulk_FD_9470 | JGI IMG/M metagenome (IMG submission 9470)
TTAAAAAAAAAAAAAAAAATATTTTTTTCCTTTAGGCGACCGTCACATCCTTACACAGGTACACATCCTGGATAGAATGCAGGAGTCTTATGCCATCTTCGAATGGTTTCTGGAACGCTTTTCTCCCAGAGATAAGACCCGTACCACCCGCTCGTTTGTTAATGACCGCGGTACGGACCGCCTGACCGAAATCATCCTTTCCTGATGCTCCACCCGAGTTGATCAAACCAATACGTCCCATGTAACAATGAGCGACCTGATACCGAGCCAGATCAATCGGATGATCGGAGGAAAGCTCTGTATACGCCTTCTCATCCATCTTCCCGTACTTCACGCCACCACGATTCAACGCCAGATATCCACCGGTCACATCAGGTAGTTTCTGTTTGATGATATCTGCCTCAATCGTCACTCCAAGATGATTCGCCTGCCCCGTGAGATCCGCAGCAGCATGGTAATCCTTTCCTTCCACTTTGAACGCTGGATTCCGGAGGTAACACCACAGGATCGTCGCCAGCCCCAGCTCATGGGCATACTTGAAGGCTTGACTGACCTCCTGGATTTGACGTGTGGATTCATCAGAACCAAAATAAATGGTGCACCCGACCGCGGCAGCACCCATCTCCCAAGCTTGCTCAACACCAGCGAACATGATCTGATCAAACTTATTCGGATACGTGAGCAGCTCATTATGATTTATCTTGACAATGAATGGAATCTTATGAGCATACTTCCGGGCGACTGCGCCCAGGACACCAAGCGTAGAAGCCACACCGTTACATCCGCCCTCAATGGCGAGTTTCACGATATTTTCTGGGTCAAAATACAGGGGGTTCGGCGCAAAAGACGCGGCAGCAGAATGCTCAATCCCCTGGTCGACCGGCAAGATGGACAGATACCCAGTCCCCCCTAACCGACCATGAGAAAACAAGGACTGCAAGTTACGAATCACCGGGGTCGACCGGTCCGTATCAAGAAACGTCTGATCAAGATAATCCGGTCCCGGGAGATGCAATGAATCCTTTTTGATTTTCATGCAGGTGTGTTTCAGCAGATAATCGGCATCAGCACCTAAATACCCTCGAATAGAATCAATATTTCCTCTCATATTTACTCCAACTTCCTCATATTGTGACAAGAGTGGTTCACCTCACGATACACATGGAAATATCGGTTAGCACATAAAACTTTCTACGGAGAAAAAAAATATAAAAAAGAAAAGAAAAAATTACGAAACGAGGAGGTTGCCCTCTTCAAATCGTTTACTGAGCTTCTTTAACATATCCTTTGTCATATCGGAAAGCTTATATTTCGGTTTCCAGCCCCATTCTTTCCGCGATGCACTATCATCAATGGAGCGAGGCCAGGAATCCGCGATCGCCTGCCGGAAATCAGGTTTATAATCGCAGGCGAACTCAGGGATATGCTGCTTAATCTCATTGGCGAGCTCCTCAGCAGAAAAACTCATAGAAGCAAAATTGAAATCACAGTGATGCTTCAATTTGGTCACATCAGCATCCATCAAATCAAGGGTTCCCTTCAGACAATCAGGCATATACATCATCGGAAGTGTGGTATCTGCTCGTAAGAAACAGGTGTATTTCTTCTCCTGGATAGCTTTATAGAATATCTCAACAGCATAATCCGTGGTCCCACCACCGGGTAATGTCTCACTGCTGATGATACCTGGATATCGGATCCCGCGGACATCAAGATTGAATCGTTTGACGTAATAATCACCAAGCAGTTCCCCAGCGACCTTCGTGACCCCATACATCGTTTTTGGCCGTAGGACTGTCTCCTGAGGCGTGTTATCTCGAGGCGTTTCTGGGCCAAAGACGGCTATGGAGCTGGGGACAAACACACGCACCATACTATGTTCCCGAGCAACCTCTAAACAATTATACAACCCATTGATATTGACATCCCAGGCAAGTAAAGGTTTTTCTTCGCCAACCGCTGAAAGAATCGCAGCCATGTTATAGATAGTGTCGATATCATACTCGTTGACGACTTTCTCAATGGTTTCTCTTTTACCGATATCAATGTATTCAAAAGGACCAGAGTTGAGAAGTATGCCACTCGGTTTGGTTTTTCGACCAGTCGCAAGCACATTGTCGTTTCCAAATTTCTTCCGAAGCAGCATCGTAAGCTCTGAACCAATCTGCCCGACAGCGCCGGTTACTAAAATTTTTTTCATACGTTCTTGTGCCATACTTATGTAACCCCCAAGGTGTTTTCTTTGACTGGTATCATTATTTCCTATAAGTATTTTCCTGAAATTTCATCTATACAACCGATAATTGATTACTCCTGTTGTTTAGAAAAAATCCATACCTTTACCCACGCCTACGGACCTTATTTTCAAGCTCTATAGATAATTACTAATGTTTTTGTGCGAAACAACTGACAAAACTGATTTATTATTTCTTTTTCATCTCATGGCGAAGCCACAAGCTGCCTCCGATGGCCATGGGAATCCCGAAAATAATGAGGAGCCAAATCAGTACCCAAACTAAGGAAGACGTAAGATAATTGAATGTCCATGTCTCGAATGGTTTATTCCAGTTTCCATCCACATAGATTTTGATAACGAAACCGATGAAGATCAAGAATGAAAACGCATTACCCCCGTCCGAGCGTCGTGAGCGTTTACCGAACAGATGATGACCTCTATAGTCTTCCTTTTCTTCAGATGGTAACCGTTTCCACCACAAGAAATACACGAGTGCAACCGCGATGATAACCGGAATGCCGACGAGGAGTATCTCCCAAAGAATCAGATAGATAAGGAACCACAAAAGATGATTCATAGCCCATAGTCCTAGTGTGACCGGTACCAGACCTGTCGTTTGGGCATCCTTGACAAACCAGAGGAAGACGTAGAGAGCCCCAGCGACCACCATGATTGCTCCTACGATTAAGACGATTACAATTGTCCAATGTTTTCGTAAGAATTTTTTCCAGACCTTTTCATCATTTTCTGACCCAGGTTCTACCATAATAACTTCTCTCCATCTTTTTAATCTGCAACTGTAGTATCAGTCTGTATTTGCTCAATCATATATAACTATAGATACTTTATTGTTCTCCCTTATACTCAAAATCAGTTTTGATACCATCTAATTGTTTCGGGGGTCCAGGTCTGATGATATATCCTTTTCGTTTTTTCCTCCAATTCGCCCATCGGGCTAGCACCAAGGGGAGCACCAAAATAGAGGTGATAAACGCATAGACTAGGGTAATTGCGGTGATGATCCCAAATTGCTGCTCAGGGGGGATAGGAGCGAAGGCAAGCACACCAAATCCAAAAATGGAGGAGAGCGCAGCGATGAGGACAGCACTCCCCGTCCGTGAGACCGTTTCAATAACCGCTTTTGTCACATCACCGGTTTGGTCAACGACCAAACGGAACCGTTCCGTGATATAACAGGCATAATCAATACCAACCCCGATCGTGATGCAGGTGACGGTAATCGTCAAAATGTTCAAGGTATACCCGATGAAATACATAGTTCCCAGGACCCACACGATAGAAACAGTGACTGGAATCATCGCGATCAATCCAAGCACTGGATTCCGATAAATCAGGGAAAGCATGATTGCTGCGAGCACAAAACAAATCACGGTGGACAGAATCTGGCTTTCCGTCATGTTCTTCAAAATCGAAAGCGTGATCAGCAGTTGACCAGTGATAATAGACGTCGTCTCCCCATAATCAGAGAGGTCATCATTTAACTCCTGTTTTAATTGCTCGAACTGCTGTGTCATGTCATCGCTGCTGGAACCAAGATCGACATAGACACGAAGAATCGTAGCCGTATACTCATCTCCCTGCTTATGAAGCAGCTGGGAGACCTGCATTTCATATTCTGAGCTGCCAAGCAAATAATCATACGCGCATTTGACGTCAGCATCGCTCCCTGGTAAACCTGTTGTTTGATCGACATGGAACAGCTCGACAAGGGAATTGTTATTTGCCACCACTTGCTGAATAATCGTATAAATGCTTTCTGTTTTTGTGCTCCCATCTGGTCTTCGAGCGACATAACGATCGTCATCCATCTTTTCATGTGTGGACTGAAGACCTTGCAGTGTTTGGACACTTGCTACCTTTCCTTCGATAAGGATATATTCCTGGTCTTGACTAGAAAAGGGGAAGTCCTTACCGATCTGGGAGAAGAGCTGAAGCGCAGGATTGTCCTGTGGGATGAACTGGTTCATGCTAAACCCGGATTTCAATTGAGAGACAGCAGTCCCCATGATCAGACAGATGAGGATGGTGATGAGGAACACTTTTTTCTCGTGGTGGAGGAGAGCGCGTGCGACCCGACTCATGACGACCGTGATTGTAGAAATTTGTGACTTGGATGCCATCTGCATCGCTGGTTTTTTCCTATCGATGATGTAACGGAGGGCTACCAGGAGGGTTAAGGTGATGATGAAGGTATAGGTAATACCGATCGCAAGAAAAACACCAAAATCTCTTATGGGTGGGAGCGTCGCGCTGAGGAAGGAGAGAAACGCGACGAATGTTGTAAACCAAGCTAAAAAAATCGCGATACCGACTTCTTTTACAGATAGTCGGATCGCCTCAGCTGGTGTTCGTCCTCTGTTTATCTCTGTTCGATAGTTGAACAAGAGGTTCACGGAGTACTCAACCCCTAAACCGATATTGAGGGGAAGGAGAGCGACTGCGATGATGTTAAAGGAGACCCCTAGCAGAGCCATCGTACCAAAGAGCCAGATGCAGGAAAAAACAAAAACGATGATGGGGAGGAGGAAATAAGATGGTTTTCGAAAAGCGAGAAACAAGATGGAGAGAATGATGATAAAAATAGCTGGCCCGATGATCATCATCGCATCCATAGCGACATCACTGATTTCGGTGCTGACGATGCCTTCACCGGTTGCCTTGATAGAGATGCTGGTAAATGTCGTATCAAGCGTGTTGATTTTATCGATAATGTCGCGGTTTACGTTTGCCAGTTCCTCAGAATCACCACTCTGTAGGTTCAATTGGACGATACAGAGACTTGCATGTGGTGTTTTTGTCTGTGCGTACTCGGTGGAGATGAATGATAAAGCGTTGACTCGTAACTCAGTGAACAGTTGCGGGATCAAAGGATAGATGGTCGAGGAAACTCCATTATCTGGTGCTCGATCCGCTTGAACCCATAGTGTTTGGAAGGCTGCTAACGTATAGGTGGATGAAAGAAATTCATTCTGGTTCATATCCTCGGAAAACCCTGAGAGATCATCTAAATTGATATCGAATCTCTGGAGAGTTCGTGAGAGAAGCTTACCCAGGATGGGTCGGGATTGGAGGCGCTGGAGATGTTCGAACAAATAACTTGTATTAATGGCGATACGTCCACCAGGTCGATGGAGTACAGGGGATTGAAAATAGCGTACTCCTGCAGAGAAATTCGTCAGTTTTGTGGGAAGCTCAAACGATCCAAATTGGAGTGCGATACCGTACCCGCTGAGTTCTTTACGAGAGACAATGACATGTATCAGATTTGATTGCGCATCAAAGGTCACGTTTCCTGTCTTCAGTGGTAACGGGAAAAACATCTCCTGCCCCGGTGGGCGGAGCCAGAGATATGCGGTGGTTTTATATGTGGTCAGTCCGTGGTTCCTGATTGTTTGTATAAACTGTTTGATATTACTTAGAATCCCGTTTCCTATCTCCCAGCGTGGGACTGCTGGTTCAATGCGTGCAGCAATCTGATAGCCGATGTCGTATTCAACAGGGAGCAAGGAGTTTTTGAATTCAAGGTACCATTCCATGGTACTGACTTTTGAGAACGGTGGTTTTATTTTTGAAGAAAAATCGGAGAGAGAGTAGACTTCGAAGGAAAACGTGAGTGTTTTGTTGTCTTTTACTATGTAGCAGTTTTTGATATCAGCACTGTCCACTGCTTTTCCACTAGAGCGGAGGAATGATCGCTGATAATCGATTGGTTCGTTAGGATCGTCGGTTGGAAAGATGGTCATATTCCCAGACGCTGGTTCATTGAGAAGATCATTCAGCGCGGTCGTCAGCTGTTCATCGCTGCAGTTCTCAACGGTGCTGTTAAACTCCATCTGGCATACTGGGTCAAGGAACGTAAAAATGGAAACCATACCTCTAATCTCTGGCATCGCGATGAGTTCTTTCTCCAACTTGTATTGATCCCGGATTGCCTGGATGTCGATGATGCTGTCTGCTTGTTCTTTTTGTATGTACAGGATGATGGATTGTGAGCTCATGTCAAAATAATCAGCGATGCGTTCGTTGGCCTTTACCTCCTCACTGTCCGGGGCAAAATCTTCAAAATTTGTGTTAAACTTCAGCGAGGGAATGAATAAGGAAAAACCGATGGTTATTATCAGGATGATTCCCACAACGAGCCATGGTTTTTTTTCTATGATTCGTCCCAGCTTGTCTAACATGCTCATTACTCGTTCCCTTTTCTTACAAAATATTCATTTTTTTGGATAGATACTCACTAGTTGGTTCATTCAAATGGATGAGCTCATTATATTAAATTCTAAATATATTAATATTGTTATGAGAAATGTTGTTCGACTATGTCACCTGTTTCTGAAGAAATGACATGGGCAGCGAAAACGATGTAATATTAAAAAAGTAAGAGTGAAATCCATAGATATCACCGTGGGCTTTGAAGGCCTGATTCTTTTACAAGGGAAGGAATAATCTCCTCCCAGAATAACGCGGTGATGTGGATGCCATGAATCCCTTTGAGTTGTTTGAGTTCCCGGATTGTTTTGAGCGCTATCTGATACCCTTCTTTAGCAGGGTCAGAGGCATTCTTCATCCGCTCGTATACAAAATCCGGGACATCAGTACCGGGGACGTGAAATTTCATTCGCTCCGCCATTTTCACAGATTTCAGAGGAGTGACACCAGCAATGATATGGACCTTTTTATCAAGCCCCTGCGAACAGACGTCATCCATCCATGCAGAGAACTTCTCAATATTATACACGCTTTGCGTCTGAATAAATTGCGCCCCTGCATCAATTTTTTTCCGTACACGATCCACCTGAATTTCAAAAGGGTCAGCATAGGGGTTTGCTGCAGCACCAAGAAACACACAGGGCCGTATCCCCAGCAACGAGTCACCGCTTTGAAAAATCCCTTCATCTCTCATTTTTTGAATGATCTGAAGGAGTTGAAGAGAATCGACATCAAACACACCTTTTGCTGCAGGATGATTCCCAAAGGACTGATGATCCCCCGTAAGACAGAGGATGTTCCGGACACCAAGTGCTGTGGCACCAAGTACATCGCTTTGTAGGCTGATGCGATTTCTATCCCGACAGGTCATCTGCATGATAGGCTCCATCTCCATCTGGAGAATGAGTACTGAACCAGCAAAGCTAGACATCCGCACGACAGCGGTTTGATTATCAGTGACGTTAAACGCATCAGCACAGCCCTCTAGTAAGAGTGCTTTATCACGTATCTTGAGAGGATCAGCGCTTTTGGGGGGTCCAATTTCTGCGGTGACGACGAAATGTCCTTCTGAAAGACGTTTTTCCAGGTTACTGCGATAGGGCACGTCAGATTCTCCTGTTCATCTCACCTGCTTTCGACCAATCCTTCGGCTGTTGTATATTTGATAAGGCTTGTAATGTTCCTCGTTTTTTCATATTCTGAATGATGCGATCCCAGATGCATTCGATCTGCTGGTTTATCTCACATTTTCCATGTGACGAACCACCACAAGGGCCGTTCAGCATCGATTTCGGACATTGCGAGACAGGGCAGAGTCCGCCATAGAGCTCCAGGAGACATTCACCACACATGATACATCGTTTGTGAAACTCAGAGGCATGAGTGATTTCCCCTAAGAACAAGGTGTCAGTCCCGGCGATGATCTCTTTTTCGGGGATGAGACCAGCAATGGTTTGTATTCCATTGCCGCAGGCAAGAACAAGGATTTTTTCAGATTTTTTCAATTCCTCTGCATTGTCTTTGAGCATCCGTTTATCATTCATCTGATGGCATGCTGGTTCAAGGATCACCCAACCAGATACGGGAATCTTTTTTGTTTCGAATGCTTTCTTCAATGCGATCACTTCGTCTTTCCCACCAGTATGACAAATGGTTGCGCATTGGCTGCATCCAATAAGAAACACCGGTTTTGAATCAACACAACGGAGAAGTTCTTCAACATTTTTCTGCTTGGTGATAATCATTAAACGTCAACATAGAAAAACAGGTTAATAAGAATATGTTTTCCGGTTGTGTAAAAGAAATCGTTTGTCTCATAAAACATCCTGTGAAACATTCATAAAAACATTATTAAGACCCAGTAGGTTTACGCTAAATTGAGTCTTCCATGGAGAAAACCCTCAGCCAGTTTATCATAGATAATATCTTTTTATTTCTCCCGTTAGGTATCACAGGAATCATCACGACGATAATCCTGTTCTTTCTACCCAAGAAAGAAACCTCTCAGATTTCCGAGGACCAAAAAACAGATTTTATTACATTCATTAAATTTCGGGTGAACTTCTATGTGGTGGTATACCTGTTTGTCTGGATCATGATCATCATTATAGGGTTATTATCAGACTTTTTGGTCCCCACAATCATCGGTGGAATCATCGCAGCGATTCCTCTTATCATATTGATACTTATTGAATATAAAACGAGTAAATCAAAGGTGTCATAAGCACATGGCGATCATTGAGATTAACCAAAATTTCGGGGAGCACACCCAGCTTCTTGCACCATTCATCGCGGTGATTGCCATAACATGGGTCTTTCTTGTTTATTATTCCTACAAGAAATATGGGACGAGAATGACCATCGTGTATTTTTTGCCAATCATCATTGCGACCCTCATCATCGAATCAGCGGGAGTCGCGGGAGGCAGATACTATTACTCCGGGTATATTATCTATCTCTCGGTTGTCGGTGGTGCTGTTCCTTTAATCATCATACTGGCCTGGAGCGTGAATCTTTTTTTATTCATGAATCTAGGCAAATATTTTATCTCAAAGCTGTATCAAAAACAGAATTATGTGCGAATAATTTTTATATCATTCGCAGCCGGGGTTTTTGGGGTCTGCCTCGATTTGCTTGAGGACCCTATCGCTCATCACAATAACTGGTGGATCTGGGGAGAATCCCTCGCAGGCATCAAATTTTTCAATGTACCAATTCTCAATTTTGTTGGTTGGTTTGTCCTTATTTTCTTTATGTCCATTGCTACGTTGCTTATTGAACGATCACGATTCTCTGAGAACAGGAAGGTTCTTCTTTCGATCTCGTCGATTGCAATTACCGGTTCAGTCATCTTCGTCGTCCATGCTCTTATTGTAAAACTTTTTGGATTTATCGGTCTGTCGTAAGAAATACTTCATTCTTTTTTACCAAGAGGAAACCATTAAAGTAATAAAGGAAATCTCTATTATTGGAAGGCATGGGTTTAGGGACGTTAACAATCGCTTGGATACGAATGATTCGTCCACCGATTTTATTTCTCTGCAGTTTTGGAGCCCTTGTGAGTGCCTTAAACTGCGCGTTGTTCATGGGTGTGACATTATCCTATTATCAGATCCTTCTGCTAATACTAACTCCTGCGTTTCTTTCGACAGGAACAATGTTTCATAATGATATTACTGATTTAGAGTCAGATAAAATCAACCGGCCAAAAAAACCTGTTCCAGCGGGAATCCTCAAAGAAAAAACAGTTTATTACACGGGACTAACATTAATGATTGGCTCAATTTTTCTAGGTACCCTGGTTGATTATATGGATACAGGCGCGCTCAATTGGGAGTGTGGTCTTTTCACCTTTATTTTGGTTGTTGTTGGTTTATATTATAATTATTATGGAAAGCACCATGGGCTTGTGGGACATATGGCGGTCGCCTTTGGTGTTGGCGCGATACCGTATTGGGGTGGTCTTGCGGTTTTCCCGAATCAACCTCTGCTGATGTTGCCACTCGCGGTTGCAATCTTTTTCCTAGAGACGGGCAGAGAAATCATGGTGGGCGCAGGTGACTATGTCGGTGATCTAAAAGCAGGTTTTAAGACAACATCAGTCCGCCATGGACGAAAGCGATCCGTGCAAATCGCTTTACTTTTTTATCTGTTGTTTATTCCTATCTTTCCCTTATCATCGTGGGATTGGGCAGGCATACACATGCCTCAAGTCTTTGGTGCCGTATACCTTATCGGCGGGAGTATTTTAGCTGCATCTCTGTTACTCACCTGGTTTTTTACTTACAGGGTTGTCATTAAAACAGATGACGAAAAAAGGATATGGAAATCATTTGAACGATATGAACGGGTCGGGACACGGGTCATGATCATCGTCTTCCAAATTTTTATTTTCCTTGAGATATTTTACTAATCAGAAGGCATATAAATTAGAAAAGCTCAAATAGCGTCTGACTTTAACACATTTCCATGAACAAGGTAGCTGCGTACGCGAAACTCCTTCGCCTCCCTGGAATCGGCGCCCTTGGAACAACCACATTAATCGGTGCAATATCAGTCGGTGAATACGATTTATTGAATCTATCTATTGTTTTTTTAATTGGCTCTTTTTCAGCTGTTTTTGGTTTTTTACTAAACGATTATGCTGATGTTGAACTCGATAATCTTGTTGATGATTTGAAAAAAAAGCCACTTGTCAGCGGAGATGTTTCAAAAAGATCAGCATTAATGATGGCAATTCTTCTTATTTTATTGACATTCTTTCTTATTTCAATACTTTATTATAATAAACCAATTGATAGTAACAAATTAGTTGCAATTATCTGTATTATCCTGGCAGGAATTCTTGGTAGTGTCTATGATTTATATGGTAAAAAAATCGTCGGCTCTGATTTTCTTGTTTCAATATCAATGTCGTTTGTTTTCTTATTTGGTGCTCTTTCATTTGGTCAACCAACAATAATAACATGGATAATATTTATTCTAACATTTAATCAAGCAATACATATGAATGCTGTTGAGGGCGGAATAAAAGATGCAGACCATGATTATAAAATGGGTGTTACAAACATGGCGCTTTCTTCAGGAGTAAAAGTAGAAGGTAATAATCTTATTATTCCAAATATTTTTAAGGCATTTGGGTTTGGTATACGATTGTTTTCAGCTGTTCTATTATTCACACCCTTTGTGTTTTTTGGATATAACTACTACTCGTGGCAAATTATTTTATTAGCAGCCCTAACTTTTATTTTATTAGCCTTAAGTGTGAAATTTTTAACTATGAAAATTTTTGAAAGAAGTAAAATAAGGAAAATAATTGGCGTTCAATCATTTTTAAGATATTCTCTTGTGCCGATAATGTTAATTCCAATAATTGGTACTCTTACCTCAGTGATATTAATTATTTTTCCAATATTCTGGTATATAATTTTTACACCGCTTCTTGGAGAAGAATTGTTTAAACCTAGGATGTAGTCAAATTTAAGATAGGGGAATTAAAATAGATTACGATGTAACAATAGTCGGGGCTGGACCTGCAGGCTCGACAACAGCAAAATTTCTTGCAGAAAAAGGTTTTAAGACGCTTTTACTTGATAAGGAAAAATTTCCACGCGACAAACCCTGTGGCGGGGGACTACCGATTCGCGTGCTTCAGAGATTCCCCTATGTTGTGAATGATACGATTATTGAAGCGTATACCTCAAGTGGGACAGTGTATTCTCCATCGTTACAGCATCAGATTGAAATTTTCAAAGAAACTCCCATCATCGCGACGATCTTGAGGAAAAAATTTGATTTTGAATTGGTGAAGTTCGCAAAGGATGCTGGCGCGGTGTTCCAGGACGGATCTTCAGTCTCAGCTGTTCATCTATCTGACGACATCGCTCAAGTCACCATCGATCAAGGAGCAACGATTAGCTCAGAAATCATCGTTGGCGCCGATGGTGTCACAAGCCCGATTGCGAAACACTTTGAACTTCGAAGAGCCAGGACAAGTATGGGAATCTGCATCCTGCAAGAATTCGAGGTGGATGAACAAATCATGGATCAGTATTTCAAAAAATCACGTCATTGTTATATCCATTCGAGGTTCAAGACAGTCGCAGGATATGGTTGGGTGTTCCCGAAAAAGAGGCATTTGAACATTGGTTTTGGGATCATTCAAGTAGATAAACCTCAACAGCAGAAACTCAATATCCTGCATTGTTATCAGGAGTATCTCACACTATTAAAAGAGAAAGACTTGATTCCGAAAAACCTAAAAGAAGAACCGGTAAAAGGTGGAGCGCTACTGACCCATCCTTTGGAAAAAACTTATTTGAACCGACTGCTCCTCGTCGGAGACGCAGCAGGATTTGTCAACCCCTTATCGGGAGAGGGGATTTATTACGCGATGGCGTCAGGGCGAATCGCTGCCCAGGTAATCACGGAAGCTTTAGAAAAAGAACAGCCAACAGAAGAGGTCTTAGCTCAATATCAGATACGCTGGCAAAAAGATTTTGGACGGGATATCGACCTTATTTTACGGGTTGTGAAGCGAGGAAGCATGGAATACGCTGAGAAAGTGTTTTCCATCGCATGCAAAGATCCGGTACTCACCGACCTCATGATGGGTGTCATCACCGGACAAATAAGTGTCCAACAGTATAAATGGAAGATCATACGAAGGTTTTTTTATAGTTCGCTGAGGAATAGATTACATCTGTTAAAATAGATGAAAAAGGTGTTATGGACTATGAAACAAAAGAACGTCTGCATCATTGGGGCGGGAATCGGTGGTTTAACAGCTGCCGCCTTGCTTCTGAAAAAAGGTTTTTCTGTCGAAATTTTTGAGAAGGAACCAACGGTCGGGGGGCGGGCCATGTCCATACAGATGTCCTCACAGACATTGGAGTCCTACAAACAGACTCTGACAAAATATAATACCGTGATTGTGTTTGCAGAACCCGCACTGGAGGATATCTTCCGGGAGAACATGTTCGATGGTTTTACCCTTGACCTGGGGTTTCATATGATTGGGAGTGGGATCGTCGTTAAACTCCGGGACATCCTTGGGGAGTCTTTTGAGAAGGTGACTATCTTAAAATCCCGGTTGTTTGAACAAAAAAACGATCATTTCGGGTATTTTGCGACCACTGCTGATAAGATCGCGATGCTGCCGAATATCGCACGCTTGTTGTTGTCTCGTGAGAAGACCATGAGAGAGCTGGACACCGTGTCCATGACGGAGACAATAAAGAAGTACGGAAAAGGCAAGATGAAGATTATCCTGGAGGTAAATGCACGGCTGATTAGCACCATCAATAATCTTGATGTGATCTCCACCGGTGAAGTGTTTCGTACCCAGAAGGACATGCGGTTAGGTGGGGTGAACTATCCACAGCAGGGGCTGCTGAAAATCTGTCAGACAATCGCGGAGTACATCGAAAAAAATGGTGGGAGACTCCATCTCAATACCCCGGTTAAACAAATCATTATCAAAAAGAACAAGGCACAGGGCGTAATCGCGGATAAGGAATACACCTTTGATATTGTCGTTTCTAATATCCTGGTCCAGGAGCTGTTCTCCATCGCTGATGAACAACTATTCCCAACAGATTATGTCACAACCATGAAGGCGTTAGAAGGAACCGGCAGTCTGTGTGGGTATTATTCTCTGAAAAACATGAATCCTGATTTAATCGGGAAATCCTTTATTTTCATCGAACGGAACCTTGGGGTGGAGGGAAATGATGCGGTCGGCATGATTGATTTTATCACCGCAAAACCCGAGGCAGGGTTATCGCCCCCGTCCCGGTATCTTGTTCAATCCTATATCATTTGTACGCCGAAGGAAGCACGAGATAAAAAAGCTCTACGCACGTTGAAAGAGGCGTTAGATAAGAACTTGGAACGGATCATTCCGCAATATCAATCACAGCTTGAGTGGGCAATTTATCCCGCGATCTGGCATCTGGATGGTGTGGCAAAAACGCTGATGAACACGAAGCCGGACATACAGACCCCAATCGAAAACCTCTACCTCATCGGCGATTGTGTGAAAGCACCAGGCATTGGAATTAATTGTGCGATAAACTCCGCGCGAATCATCCAAGAAATACTGAATAAATCTACATAACTTTATAAAATTTTTAAACCTGGTGGTACACCGAAAAGTATCGATTCAACTCTAAGAGCAATTAATATAATGTCCATCTCTATTCACAAAAACGGAAAGTCGAGGTTCCTGGTGCCAATGTCTGTGAAATTGACCATGAAAGAACCATATGCAAAAAGCAGGTTTCTTTCAAAAAAATTTAGGGGATATTTCGATTTACTCAGGCCGTTTACCTTACTTGCTCCCTTTTTTGTTTCGATGTTCATCATGTTCGCTAGCCTTGTGTACAACAATAAGTTCCTCGAATTCCCGAACTGGTGGATCATCATTGGTCAAGCAAGCCTTACCTTAGCGTTTCTGAACGGTGCATCAAATGCACTCAACCAAGCAACGGACGTAGATGCAGATAAAATCTCAAAACCATACCGACCGATCCCCCGGGGTGTTGTCGAACGGGATGAAGCACAGAGCATCGCGTACATTCTCTACCTATTCGCACTGTTACGGGCGGTGACCATCAATACCTGGTTCGGCGTGTTCGTTTTCCTCATTATGGTATTTACGGTCGTATATTCCCTTCCACCACGGATGAAACGATTTCTTTTTATCAATCAAGTATGGATAGCAATTCCACGAGGATTATTCGCAGTCCTTGCATCATGGAGCGTCTTTGGGGATCCATTCCAACCAGTACCCTTGACAATTGGCCTTGTGGCACTGATGTATTTCATAGGAGCAATGACATCGAAAGATATCGTCGATTGTGAAGCTGACAGGAAAACCGGGACACGGACGCTTATCAACACATATGGAACAAAAAAAGCGGCGCTCATATCGCTCCCGTTTCTGATTGTTCCTTTCGCTCTAATTCCTGTCGCAATCCATTATCAATTGATAAACGCGTACTTTTTACCACTGACGTTTGTTATTATACCCGCGTTCCTTGTATTTTACCTCATACTCAAACAAAAACAGCAAAGTGAAACATTAGAAAACGTCTCAGCATGGACACTGATGTATGTGACGTATCTAATCTATGCAATCGGGTTTACCGCACTGATTATTTTAGGAGAATTAGGCCAATTGAATTTTTTCACCGTCATCTGATTGACCCAAACACCTTTTTTTCAGTACAACAGCAATATCAAGGAGAAAATCGTGGATTATCCCATCTTGTTTTATGAAAAAGGTTCTTATACGTATAAAACAACTATTTTATATAGAACGTTTAAATAAATATAAAGAAAGGAGACCTATGCGAAGGTCCAATATCATCATAGTTGGAATACTTCTTCTGTTGATTCTACCAGCGATAGGTTTGTCAGGCTCCGCTCAAGATGAGGGAGCTCCTTCTTGGGACCCGGGGTATAAAGAATGGGCGTATCGACAGGAGATATCTCTTCCGATTCAAACAAATGATTTTCTTTCCCATTATCAACCAATTGACCTGCGTTTCCGGTTCGAACACCCTTGTTGGACAGAGGATGTAAATCAGACATCCATACGGGTGTCCTGCTGGCATCAGGACCATTGGCATGATTTGGAATCCCAGATTTATTCTCTTGAAAAGACACCGGGAGAAACAGGTTATATCAGTGAATGCACCGTCATTTTTTTAATCCCTGATTTTGCAGATGGAACTGAACAGTATTTCATCTACTACGATGATGCAGAAACGATACAACCAAATTACAAGGACCATGTGATTATCGAGGATTTGAACTATACCTCCTCACCGTTACCTGAGATATCTGCCGTCGCAAAATTCTATGGCATAGAAGAAGACGGATACTGTGTCTACGGAGTTGGACAAGAAGGAACACTCTTGGACCGTTCCTGTGCTCAGGTGGTTGTGAAGCAGAAGAAAGAGTGTAAGGAGTTTGATATCATTGACTCTGATCAAATCGTTTCTTTTGCGTTTTCCTATTATTATGGGGACAAAGAGAAAGATGAGAGTTCCTCCGATCAGGTGTTCATTGATAAAAAAGTGTTCATTGATGGGAATCTAATGGTGGAATTCGGGATATTTAGTGAGTCAAAATTGAAGGATGTCCAGACCACTGTGATTTATCGATACTATTATTGTCCAACTGAAGAAAAACGTCTTAATGTTCATGTGAAACATGAGATGTTAAAAGATGCTACCGTACAGGGTATTGATAATGTCGATGGAAGATTTGGTTCCCTGATTTCGTTTAAATCACGAAGTGCTGCAGTGGATTCCCTAAACTTTGGGAAAATCTATCCTTATCTGAACTTTTACAGCGACAAAGAGAAGATCGAACAATACCAATTGAACCAAAATCCTTCCACGAAAGAACGAGAATGGGTCATCTCCTATCAGAACGATGCAACGCTAGGATCCGAAGCATGGTTGTGCTATGGAGATGGGAAAAAGGGATTTGCTAATGCGGTTCTCTTTGCATCGGAGAAAGGTCTTGTAATCTCAGGAACCGATGAACAGGACGGCACCCAATTAAAAGTCGCGGAAAAGGAGTATGTCAACTTCCTGGGAACTGAGGTAGATTACGTCTCCATTAATTTTGGGAGACATTCGTTTCAACCTGGGCATAGTCATGATGTCACTATCCCTTCAGATCTTATTGTCCAATTCGATGCAGAAGTCTTTGCATCTGAAACCGGCGGATATGAAAGCGTGCAACAGGAATCATATTTTTATAAGGAGTTACAGAAATCTCGCAGTTACTCTGGTGACATCCCCTTTGAAAGAGAACTCAAACGATATAATGTCACCATCATCGCTCGTTTAGGGAGAACACATCTCGCTCATCCTTGGTTGTCGAACCTGGTTGGTAATGTCTTTCCGGTGATGTGGATTGAGCTTGATCAAAATGGTCGCGTCATCTTTGACGGGGCAGCCAATCGATCGCTGTTCATACGAGCGAAAAAAACCTTTACTGATGTCCTGGAGGGCGACTATCTTGTTAAAATATTCTTTAAATGGGGCAATAGGAAGATTTTCACCGGGTCAAACGTTCTTCATTTGAACAAAGACAAACGAATAAATGTTTTCTGCACTTGGGAGCGGACTATAAAATATTCATTTCTTGATCAAAATGGAGTGGGGATAGCAGGGATCCATGGTTGGCTGATGAATAAAAACGGGGTGCTGTACGATGAAAATATCACACAGGGGAACGGAGAATTAGTTGTCAAAGCCCCGTTCGATCCACAGGACCCCTATGTCCTGAAAGCAGAGTACAAGGATATGATTATCTACGATCAGCAACTACAAAAAACAATAAAAAAATTAAGTAAGGAGATTACTTTGGGTCTTTATGACCTTCCGGTAGTCATAACGGATGCTCTTTATCTTCCACCAGGAATCGAGTTGACACCCATTCTAGTCACTTCAAATGGAAATACAACGGTTCAGATAACACCCAAAAATAATGGAAAAGGATCCTTTGTCTTTGAAAGGGTCCCAGTTGGTGATTACCATCTGCAGATCAGTTTTGGTGAGTTCCTTGATGATGTCCATGTGACAATCCCCAATTCAGGGGACGCTGTTCAGATGAAGTTTTCAGCTCGCTTTAATGTCGTTATTGATCTTTTTGATTCCAAGGGAAACACGTTGGTCAATGACGAGGTAGAATTTGTCATCTTTCGAAACAATCAAACGATAGAAAGAACAAAGGAAAAAACCATTGTGCTCCCACCCGCGCATTATTCAATCAACGCTTATTTGGACAATGAGCTCATTGGAGTAAAACCTGTGGATCTCTTCAATGATAAGCATTTGACGTTTGTGACGATGATAGAATCATTATTCCCGCTGTTTCTATCATTGGTTTTTTATATGCTTTTTGGATTTTTTGTGATACTGACAATCCTAAGAAAATTTTCAGTGTCCTCGTTATTGAAATCCCTGGCAATCCTCCTTGTCATCTTATCGTTCTTCCAACCCTGGTGGTTATTTACGGGAGTTAGTTCGACGCTCCCTGCAGAAAAAACTACCTCGTTGTACATTAATCCAGGGATGATGATTGAGACAAAAACCTATTATGGGGAGGTATCCTTGACATTGGCGGAAATGCCTGATATGTTCCTTCTGTTTCTAGGTTGGATAGTACCGATCATGTTCCTTGCTTGTGCGAGTATCACGATAGGAATCATTTTGAGAAGGACGAAGAAAAAAAATTATGGATTTGCGTTCAGTGTCATCGGGGTGATTCTGCTGGGAATCCTGCTAGCTGCTTTTATCGTTGGGACGACGCGATTAATCGAAACAAGCCTTGGCTCGGTCCAAGGGGAAGAGATGCTGTCGGTATCAATGGGTTTCGAAGAGATCATCCTGCATTCGAACTGGGGCTTTAGTACGGGATTCTATGCCGTCTGTCTCGCAGTCATCGTTGCAGCAGTAGCGATCATCTTGGATGTGAAAACGAGGATTACGCAGAAGAAAAAATCGTGATAATCGCAAAACTGAATGCAAAAAGAAAATAAGTTGCGTACATCACGGTCCAAGCTGAGGTGTTCTCCCATTTTGAATTTTTGTGTTTGTGGATCATGAGCCATCCGATAATGACGCTAAGGAAACTTAGAAATGAGAGAGGAAAAACAACCGTTGGTAGAACCTGAAGATATACGAGGGGAATGATCAAACAAAATGCGCTCACCATGAAGATCAATGAGAGAACAGCAGCTATTTTCACACCATAGACGTTGACGAGTGTTTTTGTTCCCACAACCCGATCTGCCTCTGCATCAAGTATGTCTTTTGTGGTGGTTCCGCCGAAAAGAAACAGAGCGGCAACGCACCCGATAGCTAACGGGAGTGGCTTAAAAGGGTTTCCAAACACACTCCAGGAAGCAAGAATGGCAAAGAATCCTCTTGGGATTGCGACCCATAGCTGGTTGAAAAAAAGGAATCTTTTCATGCGTGGTGTGAGGGAATAGGTAATGGAGAATACAGCAATCAGGGTGATGAAGAAACTAAAGAGGGCATGGACGGCGAAGGACAGGAGGAATGCTCCTACATAGAGCATACAGGAAAGCTGGTATGCTTCCTTTGAGGTGACGATTCCATTTGGTATCGGTCGATAGGGTTTTGATATGGCATCTTCTTTCCAGTCTGTTGCTTGATTTAAGACATTGGATGCTCCATTGAGTAAGGCGAAGCAAAAACTTGCGGTAAGTATTGTGAGAAGAAGGGAAATACCAATTTGATCTGTGATATGAGATTCCACCAGACTTGCGATGATGACGCTACTGGAGACAATCAGGGGTGCGAGAAGGGTAAATGGTCGTAGAAGTTTCAGATAGACACCTATCTTAGATCCTATATCCTCACCAGAACCACTCATACTGATACGGTTCTCTGTTATTTTATATAAATATATCTGTACGGTTCTTATCAAAAAATCCTTTTTTAATACATTATGGTGCTATTCTTTTAAGACGAGGTACTCCCTCGATGGTGTTAATAAAATCGTAGACCGCAGGAGGCACCAAATCCCCCCAGGGTTCATCTTGAAGGATACGCCTGCGTATCTCCTTTCCAGAGTATCGTTTTCTATCAAAATAGGCTGTTCCCTTCACCATAAATCCTTTCTTTGAGAATAATGTTCGGGTCACTGGATTGTTCGAGATGACCACATCAAAATCAGAGACGATGGAGCAGACATGATCGACCCATTTCGGAGGATTATGGATATCAGGGATGGAGACAATGCGGTAGTTCTGGATATAATCAGCCGTAAGTGAACGTATGATCATCTGATATCGTTCTGCCTCTGAAAAAGGATTATCCGCGGTGTCATGATATTGAGAAGACCCGATGCCAATGATAATCTCTTCATACTGTTTCGACAGTCGTTGTAACAATAAGAGATGGCCCATGTGGAAGGGTTGAAAACGCCCAATAAACAACGCTTTCATAGTCAACCTACGAAATCTTCTATCCTACGATTTTTTTCTCTATTGAATGATAAGAACGGATGACATATTTACTTTCTTGGTTCTTCAGGATGGAGAGAGGTTGGTTTCTTTCGTTCAGATTCCAGTTCGACTTTGCCGATGATTTTTGGAGGGCGCATCTCTTTTAATTTTCGTAAGAGCTCTTCTTTCCCGTTACCGACGAGCGCGGTTTGGAGAACATCTGTTAAGGTCTCAACAGGGATGATTTCGATGATTTTCTTGTATTTATCTTCGATTAATACATCATTGAGATTCGCTTTTGGAATGATTACGGTCTTCATCCCTGCCTCAGCAGCTGCCTCGATTTTTGCGGTGACTCCACCGATGGGGAGCACTGTTCCTCTGATGCTTATCGAACCGGTCATTGCAACATCCTGTCGAACCGGGACGTTCTCCATGGCGGAGATGACTGCGGTGATCAACGAGATGCTTGCGGAGTCGCCCTCGACACCTTCATAGGTACCGATGAACTGGATGTGGATATCATGTTTCGAGATATCTCGTCCCATATATTTTTTAATAATCGCAGAGATATTTTGAACTGATTCTTTCGCGATATCCCCAAGTTTTCCCGTGGCAATTACCTTTCCTTCGGACTGTGACCCAGCAGGTGTTACCTCCGCGACTATTGGGAGTACTAACCCAGAGAACTCGCTCATCGATGGATCCGCAGAATGCACCGCTAGTCCATTGACGACGCCGACTTCTTCACCTAAGGTTCTGAAGGATCGATAACTCTTTTGTGATTCTAATGCACGGTCTGAGACTTGCTGTTCTAATGATCGCGCGATACGTTTCGCTTCAATGACATGCTGTTGTGTGATGATTTTATCTCCTTTCTCATAAGCGATATCTCCAGCAACCCGGATCAAACCACCAAGTTCTCGTAATCGCAAGGAGAGTTTTCCTTTTCGTCCGGCTCTTCGTTGTGCCTCATGGATGACTTCGGCGACAGCTTCTTTGTTGAAATGATGTATTTTACCATCTTTCTTTACTTCCTGAGCAACGAATCGGATGAGTTTTTCTCGATTCGCCTGGGTATCATCCATGACGCTGAGAAGATAGCTTTCGTATCCATATCCTCTGATACGAGAGCGTAACGCGGGATGCATGCCGTTTAACGCATCGAGGTTTCCTGCAGAGACTAAGATGAAGTCGCAGGGTGCTGGTTCTGTTTTTACCATTGCACCAAAGCTTCGTTCGGACTGTCCGGTAATCTGAAATTTTTTCTCCTGGATAGCGGTGAGTAAATGCTGCTGTGACGGTAAACTTAAGGTGTTGATCTCATCGATGTACAATACGCCCTTGTGTGCTCGGTGAATAGCACCTGCTTCAACGAGTTGGTGGGGAGGTGTTTCCAGTCCGGCTGATTGGAACGGATCGTGTCGTACGTCACCAAGGAGTGCTCCAGAATGTGCAGCGGTTGCATCAATGAATGGTGGGACGTCGTTTTTCTCATGGGATACTAAGAGTTTTGGGATCATCTGGAGTTCTCGTCTCTGGGAGAATCCCCCTCGTGCGACAATGAGGTAGACCATGACGGCGGCAATGACACCAAAAATCGCGTATTCGAGATGACCGGTGACCATTGCCCCGATTAAGGAGAGTGTAACGATCAATAAAACGATTCCCAGGATCATGCTGTTTTGTTGTTCGGCTTTCCGCTTTGCTTCCTCTCGCTGCATTCGTATGATTTCATGTGCTTTTCCAGCGGGAACGACTCGGATGGTTGGGGTGTTGGTGTCCTCGTTGTTGGGGTAGACGATGATGTCTTCGAGTTCTCCTTTTGGTAGAAACTCGGTCATAGCGCGTGCGACCATGGATTTTCCAGTCCCTGGGTCTCCGATAAGCATGACGTGCCGTTTCTGTTCTGCTGCTTTTTTGACGATTGCGACGGTTTGATCTTGTCCAATGACCTGATCTAAGAGATTTTCTGGGACTTTGATATCCTCGGTAGTCGTGAATTTGATGTTCTGAATCCAGACATCTATTGGAGGTAATTCCTCTACGTTCTGTTCATTTTGTTCTGATGGTGTATCTGTTTGTTTTGTTGTCATGGTTAAAACTTCCACTCAATACGACTATGATGAGACGTTCATGTTTGAGATTCACCGACATATACGCATTTCATATATCAATTTTTTTCTTTGGGGGAGAATACCTCTGCCGTTGGTTTTATAATGCGTTAGTTCATATCTGTGGACAATGGCTTTCGATAGAAAAACACTGGTTATTCCAGATAAGACCTTGTTTGATGAAGCTTTAATAATGACCAAGGGCGATGTCGTGATTGGTGATCGTTCCCTTGTTCGTTTTAGTGTTCATACCGATGGTCGGATTTTTGTTGGTGAACATGCGATCATTGATGGGAATCTTAATTCTCCTCAGGATGTCCGAGTGGATATTTTTTCTTCAATTGGGGGGAATGTCCAAAGCGGAGGGAACGTGTATCTTGGGGAGAAGACAAAGATTAAAGGAGCGTTATCTCTCCGAGGCGATCTGGATGTTGGGGATAGTGTTGAGATTGAGAAGGGTTTTGAGGCGAAGGGTTGGATTAATATCAGGAACCCGGTCCCCATGGTGATATATATCTTTGTATATCTTTTACAGTTGTTGAAAATGGGACGAAGCGAAGAAATCGAACGCATCCTTGAGGAACTCGAACAAAACGATGGGGACACCATCCCGATATCAGAATCGTTCCTCTTCCTACCAAACAACTCCATTATAAGCATCTCCAACTCAAAAGTGGAAGGAAATCTCCAGGTTGGCAAAGAATGTAAACTGTTGGGCAACTATGATGTACAAGGCAACATCTCCATAGAAGAGAAATCAGAAATCTTCGGCACCTTGAAAGCAACCGGAAACATCTACGTTGGTAAAAAAGTAAAAATCCATGGGAACATCACATCACTTGGCATCGTCAATATCACAGAACAAGCAGACATCGTCGGGAACATCTCCGCTGAGGAAATCTCCCTGTCAAAAACAGCCTCGATACAGGGGACATTCCATGCCAAAAAAGGCGTGTCCTTTGTCGATAGCTTAAAAGAACAAGCCACTGAAAAGGTTAAACGCTTTGAAAACGATGTCGATGTCGCCGATGAAGTAAAAGAACTCTTGGAGTAGGAACAATGCAGTTAGGTATTGTTGGAAAACCAAACGTCGGAAAATCCACGTTCTTCAACGCTGCCACAAAAGCCCATGCAGAGGTTGCAAACTACCCATTTACGACCATCGAGGCAAACCGGGGGGTCATGTACATCCGCAAACCCTGTCCCTGCAAAGATGCCCATGTCACCTGCACACCACATAATTCTCGATGTATCGATGGAATCAGGTTCGTCCCCATCGAAGCAATCGATGTCGCAGGCCTCGTCCCCGATGCCCACAAAGGGAAAGGACTGGGAAATAAATTCCTTGATGATCTGCGACAAGCCCACGCCCTAATCCACATCGTCGATGCATCCGGAAGCACGGATGCGGAAGGAAACCCCTGTGAACTGGGCTCCCATGACCCACTCCTCGACATCGAATTTCTTGAAAAAGAAATCAACTACTGGTTATTTGGTATCATCAAAAAAAGCTGGGAAATCATTGCAAGAAAATGCGAGCTTGAAAACAAAAAAATAGAAAAGATGCTAACAGAGCAGCTCACCGGCCTGGGGATCCGCGAAGAGCATATCTCTGGAGCGATACGAAAAATCAACCTCGATATTTCCAAACCATCACACTGGAAAGACGACCAGATCTTCAAACTCACCGATTACGTTCGTGCCATCAGTAAACCAATCATCATCGCCTTTAACAAAAGCGATAAAGCACCAGAGAACCTCATGGAAAAAAGAAAAGAACTGACAAAATACATCGTCATCCCCTGCAGCGCGGAAAGTGAACTTGCATTAAGTAACGCAGCAGAGAAAGGAATCATCTCCTATACACCGGGCGGCAATGATTTCACCATCCTTAAAAAAGAGGGACTCTCTGAAAAACAGATCAAGGCATTGGAATATATCCGAGAACATGTCCTTCAGAAATACGGATCGACCGGTGTTCAGAAATGTATCGATGAAGCAGTCCGGATGCTTGACCTGATCGTTGTGTACCCAGTGCAGGATGAGCATCGTCTCACGGACAAAGAAGGTCGCGTCCTGCCCGATGCACACTTAATCCCCCGGGGATCCACTGCAAAAGACCTCGCATATAAGGTTCATACGGACCTAGGTGATCATTTTATCAGAGGTATTGATGCACGCTCTCATCGCATTATCGGTGCGGACCATCAGTTAAAAGACGGGGACATCATCAGCATCATCGCAGATATTTGAGACCCTGAGGATATCTTGTCGGACATGTAGGTGCATACAAGGTTGCACCGTAAAGGGATAACGAGCTGCCTTGTAGATGCATAGGTATCTACAAAACAGCCTTTTATAGGTCCCATTTGTTGCTTTTTTGGGATCACTCAAAAAATATTCTTCACTAGGAGGAAGAACGGTGTCAATAAGAAAAATTAGTAATAAAAGTCTCTCGCGAAATCTTAAAACACGAAAAGTACCATTGCGTGTGCTTCCACTAGCACCGTTCCATAAACGATATCGTCTGAATAAATCGATACAGAAACAAGAGAAGCATGAGGCAAAAGTAAAACAGTTCGCTTCATCGACTTTTCAATGTACTGTCGAAAAAGTGGCTAGGACACCAGGAAAAAACGTGAAAAAATCAGCAGAAAAAAAAGCACTTACCATTAAACCTATTCTGAGTTTTCATGGTACGATGAACGCATTACGCTGGATTCTGCTGCTCATTTTGGTTTACTTGGCCATTGGCACAGTTGTCATCATGGTTCAAGACGGGACCGAACCATTAAAGAACATAATCATCTACAGCATCATGGGGTTCTTCACGTTTTTCATGGGGTATCTTGGTTGGATCCTTGCGCAGGACGTCCTAGATATCGTGGCTGGGAAGAAAAACACGCATAATGATGCTGAGCTGGAAACATAGGTGATATCGCGCACTCCACCTCTTTATATCTTTCTTTTTTATTCTCTTTTATAGGACCTGAGACTATGATCTGTTTCGATAATCATCTTCATCTCCGACGGGACGGGAGATTTCTTGAGGCAGTCAAAGAGTTCAAAGCCGCAGGTGGTACCCATTTCATCCTCTGTCAGTATCCCATGCCTGAGACCGTCTTGAAAGAAAAAAGCTATCAGACCTGCTATCAAGAGACGATCCACATGGCAGAAGAGATTCGATCTACTCTTGATATCGGTGTGTTTGTCGTCGTGGGCCCCTATCCGGTGGACCTTCTTCCGCTTCAAGAGAGATTCGGACGTCAGACCGCTCTGTCGATTATGAGAAAAGGAATGGATGAGGCAGCAAATCTCTGCAGGGAACATCTCTGCATCGCTATTGGTGAGATAGGACGACCACATTTTCCTGTCGATCAACAAATCATACAGGATTCAAACGATTTGTTGGCCTATGGTATGGCACAAGCAAAAGATGCTGGAGTACCGGTCGTGTTGCACACAGAAAGTACGACACCAAAGCTGTGCGAAGAATTTGTTGAAATGGGCAGAAAAGTTGGTTTAAACCCCGAAAGAATCGTTAAACACTTCGCCCCACCCCTTATCACACCTGAGGAGAATTTTGGTCTGATGCCCTCAGTGCTTTCCTCGCGAAAAAATATCGTTGCTGCATTGCAGAAAGGAACTCGATTTTTAATGGAGACTGATTACATAGACGATTTACGACGACCGGGTGCGGTCCTTGCTCCAAGAACAGTCCCGAAACTGACAAAAAATCTTCTGCAGGAAAACCTTTTATCGGAAAAACATGCACATGTGATTCATGTAGAAAACCCAAAAAATACCTACCACATCGATTTGGAAGAATAGCGCTTTTCGCAAGTATGAAATACTGCTATATAGAGGGAAATTGTTTCTTGATTTCAATCGGAGGACACCATGACACTCTTTCGAGGATTCATCGCAATCGACATCTCTTCAACATCTCAGATACTTGCATTTGAAAACGAGATAAAAAAAACAGGTGCTGATGTGAAACTCGTTGAACCAGAAAACATCCACATCACCCTCAAGTTTCTTGGGGATACCGAAGAAAAATTCATTGACGCGATAGAACAGAGTATGAAAGAATCAGTTAAAACCATCAAATCATTTCCAGTCACGCTCCGAGGTACTGGGGTGTTCCCTAACAAGAATTATATGAAAGTCATCTGGATAGGAATCCTTGACAACGGCCAGATTGGACCAATCGCACATACTCTTGATTCCAGTTTAGCATCCCTTGGGTTCAAAAAGGAAACAAGAGGATTCTCTGCGCATTTGACGATTGGTCGAGTAAGAACAGCGAGAAATAAAGAGAAACTCCTCACCACCTTAGAACACCACCAGGATGCAGAATTCACAACCCAGGAAGTACACGCCATTGCATTGAAGAAAAGCGAGCTGACACCGAACGGACCGATCTACACTACCTTGCGAGAAATCCACATATGACGGTGGTGAAACCATAGAAACCTGGTTCATTATTTTAGCATTTTTGAATCTCCTTCTCTTTGTGATTTGTCTAATCTTTCTCATTCCAAAAGACAACTGGAAAAAACCACTCACTCAGTACACATTGACTCTGAGATATCAATCCATCTCACTTTGTCTTATTCTTATGGTAGTCATCCTTCACCTTCTTGAGGTAAACATCCTTGATACCATCACCACAAACATGATTCATGCCAACTTTACTCAAAGCATCCAAGGGTTCGAGGATGGGATTGTCCATTGGTTCACTCAATTCTGGACACCGATTCTTGTCTATTTTTTTGTCTTTATCTACATCGGGTTGTATCCGTTTCTGCTCTGGTTCTCTCTTCTCTATTTCATCATTGTTGACGAGAAAAAGGCGATGAAAACATTCGCATATTCTTTGGTTGGAATCTACGCGATTGCATTACCATTTTATCTTTTTGTCCCCATCACCAATGTCTATCATTATTACGGATCTGCCTCAGCGTTAAACTTGGTCATCCCTAGCATAGAACAATTCTTTTATACGACCACCACAAGCAACAATTGCTTCCCTTCGCTTCATGTCGCAATGTCCTTGCTGCTTGTAAAAACAGTTTCTCGGACCAACAACAAAAGATTCTTGTACCTAACATACTTCTGCGCCATCTGTGTGATCTGCGCAGTTATCTATTTAGCTATTCATTGGATAACTGACGTCATCGGTGGAATTCTCCTAGCGTTAGGAATGTTCTCCATCGTCAAACATTTCATGAAGGAACCCTAGATGATCCACGGCTCAGAAGAGATAGAGACCATTGTTCTCCAGAAGATAACACCTACTCTTGAGGAAAAAAAACACCTGGAGGACGTCATCGCCTCCCTCAAAGAAGAGGTACAGAAGCAGATCAACAAAACCAGGATACCCATCGAAATCGAACTGGTCGGTTCTATCGCAAAAGACACCTTCATACGTAACGCGGTTGACATTGACCTTTTCCTCTGCTTCCCGCCAACGGTTCCACGAGAAACCCTAGAAAAGACTGGACTTGCGATTGGAAGAGCGATCCTGGAGCATCAAGAGGAATGCTTCGCGGAACACCCATATGTCCGTGGAATATTCAAAGACTATAAGACAGAACTGGTCCCATGCTATAAGATACAGGATGCCTCGCAGAAGCTCTCTGCGGTCGATCGCACACCACTTCATACACGCTACATCGAACAGCATCTGAAAGAAACGCAGAAAAAAGAAGTACGACTCTTCAAACAATTCCTAAAAGGGATCGGCTGCTACGGGGCAGAAGCGGAAATCGAAGGATTCTCTGGATACCTCTGCGAGATCATCGTCCTCAAATACGGGACGTTCCAACAGCTCATTGAACAGGTTTGCCAGTGGAATTATGGTGAGAAACTAGCACTTGACAAAAGAATTCCTGCTGATTTTACGACTCCGTTAATCTTTATCGACCCGGTTGACCCCGAGAGGAATGTCGCCTCAGCAGTTTCCCTTGAAAAATTCAATCTGTTGATCAAGGCATGTCAGGATTACAAAAAGAAACCACGCCTCAGCTTCTTTTTCCCAAACACCCTCCAACCATGGACGCTGCAGGAAATCAAAAAACAAATTGGCTCAAGAGAGTTCATCGGTGTGAAGTTCCCGAAACCCATTATCATCCCGGAGAACCTGTACCCGCAGATCAGAAAATCTGTTCGTTCCATCCGGGAACTCTGCGAACAATACGGATTTCCGATACTCAATGCAACTTTTACTGTCGAAAAGGATGAGGTATACATCATCCTTGAACCACAGACAATGACGATTTCAAAAACGGTCGTGCATTCAGGTCCGCCTGCGACATTGAAAAAAAATGCAGATGATTTCCTAAAAAAATGGATTGATAACTCAAGGACTGTGACAAAACCCTATGAAAAAGACAAACGTTGGTACGTCGAGATAGAACGGGAGTTCACAAACATCCGGATCTTATTAGAAGATCAAGTGAAGAAAGTAAGCCTTGGAAAAAACATCGATGTTGACATTTTAAAAGACTTAACAGTGGTCGATACGAATGAGTTACTCAGGGAACACCTCCGAGCATTTTGGACGTTATATCTCGACCAGCGCATGAGCTGGGAACGCTAAAAGAATCTGAGTTTCCTGACGGTGTTCATAGGAATATTTTTATGATATAAGCAGATATGCATGTGCAAGTACATATGCATACGGATGGGATGAAACTTACTAAGTTTCTCATAGTGATAATTGTGATATTTCAAATCACAAACTGCGTATGCTTTTTAGGTTCTAATCAGTATTGTCAAGCTGACTCTCCCCCAACGCTCTATGTCGGAAAAGGAGAGACATTTCTTCATATTCAAGATGCGTTGAATAACGCCATCGATGGGTACAGGATCTTCGTCTACAATGGTACGTATGAGGAGAATCTGATCATTAATCATCGAATCGACCTCTTCGGCGAAGACCGAGGTAATACCATCTTAACTGGGAATAGAACAACCGTGATAACGGTGAATGCGGATAACGTCAATATCAGTCATTTCACGATAACAAACACCAATCCCCTAGAAGGCACCAGCATCATCCAAGTCAATGGTGAGAACTCCATTATCACCGATAATATCATCTCTTCCGGATACAACGGGATTCATCTGTATTACACGGATAACCATCTAATCTATGATAACATCATCAGGAACAACGCTGGCGATGGAATCCGACTGTACCAATCACACAATAACGCAAATATCAGTTTTAATACCGTAACGGGGAACGAAAACGGCGTGTACCTCTATGCATCCGATGGGATCAACATCTATAACAACGACATTCAAAACAACAACCAAAGCGGTATCTTCCTAAACAGCACCTGCCAGAACAACATCATACGAATGAACAACGTTTCGGATAATGGCAACCATGGGATCTATCTCAATGATTATAGTGATTATCAGACCATTGTGTTCAATAGTGTATACCATAATAATAACTCAGGGATTGTCCTGGAAAACTGCAGTATGAACTTTAATATAAACAACAATATCGTGAGTGGAAATATCAATTATGGTTTAATGATCATCGGATCGACGAACAACATCAACGATAATACCATAACATACAACAAAAAAGACGGCGTCTACCTCTCCGCTGATGATAACAACACCGTCTACGATAATATCATCCATGACAACACCCTCTCAGGGGTCAGGATGTATAACTCAACCAATGATGTCATACGAAACAATCAAATCTGCTCAAACGACCAATATGGGATGTACCTGGATTTTTTTACTAAAGATAATATGATTTACAACAACTATTTTTCTGACAACCTTCATAATGCATTGGATAAGAGCATCGAGCGCAACCAATGGAACATCCAAGAGACAAACGGAATCAACATCATCCAGGGGACAACCATCTGCGGGAATTATTGGGATGACTTCGATGAAACAAGTGAAGGTGCAGTAGATGCTGACCTGGACGGAATCGCAGATGCACCCTACTCCATCTATGCATTGAATCTTGATGGAGGACCACTCCTTGATACGCTCCCTCCACAGTTTGGAACACCACAGGTATCACCCTTAATACAGACGGTGGGAAAAACAACGAACCTCTCTGTTGTCATCATAGACAACACAAAGATAAAGGAAGTCTATCTCAACGTCATTTCACCCACAGGACAATTCTCGAATTTCAGTATCACCCAAAATAAAACAGGGGATACATATTTTTGTAACAAAAAATTTTCACCAACCGGGAACTTCACATTTTTCGTTGTTGCAAAGGACCCTCGGAATTGGAATCATTCCCTCAATCAGAGTTTTACAATCCGACCAGGTAATCCACCTACTATAAAGGATAATTCACCATCGACCGGTAAACCCTCAAAAACGTTTACCTTTAACACGACAGTGACATCCTCTGAGGCTACCGCAGCGGACCTAAAGGTCTATGTGGTTTGGAGCCATGGGACATCAGGGAACAATTCGACAATGGTCCTGTCACGAGGTAATTATTTTGTTGGTACAATTCTCCTTGCCCATAGTATTCAGAATCTCACGTATCATTTCTATGTGTGTGACACGTGGGGTAATCACGCGGTCACCGAGAACAAAAAAGTCAAAATCGTCGACACCGAACGACCGGTGATACGGATCAGCCGATATGGGTCCTCCTTTTCGGATTTACCCAATAGCTATACATTTGGAGCGACAATCACCGATGATTCTATCGTATCAACTGTTTCTCTAGAATATTGGTTTAACGGGAGTAACAGAATGAAAAGTACGATGGACCAAAAGGGCAATAATTACTATGAAAAAGTGATCCTCATCGAGGAAAAACCAGGTAGGGTCTATTGTATTATCAACGCGACCGATATCGCAGGCAATACCAATAACTCGAAAAACCCATTCTCGTATTGTGGGGGACCCTACCAGGGTTATGTGCTGGAGGACCTCTTGTTTAATGGATCCAGGAGCTTTGATCTTGATGGCTCGATTTCCCAGTATCTCTGGGATTTCGGTGATGGAACGACGGGGAATGGTAGCATCATTTCGCATGTGTATCATTCGAACGGGACCTATAAAGCAACATTAACAGTCACCGATGATCAAGGATTAACTGGGAGAAGCAGTACGAACGTCACGATCATTTCTCTCGATAAGCATCTGGTCCCTGCGGACCAACTGAACTACATTAATATGAGATATCAGATGGAGCTCACCGAGCAGTTTTTTTGCTATGACACGGATGGCAACGGTATCGCAGATACATTCGTCGACCCAGGTCATCACCTCACCGCGGTTCATGGTCAGCCAGTGAATTTCAACAACAATATCCTGTTCCTTATCTCTATTGACTCCGATGCTATCCCAGAGTTTTTCTGGAACACGACGACGGATCTTATTTACCCGATCTCCTATAGCATTGGTATCATACAGGACAAGATCGTGGATGTGGTCAACGAACAAGCACAGGTGTTTGTCTCGGTCAGCAAAGGTCATTGGATTTATTTTGAAATCAATGATCAATACCCTGATGCAGAGCTTATCATCACGACGGTGGGCAGAACAATATCCATGGATAAATTCTGGAGGGAAAATGACAAAATCTATGTCTTTGATGACCCAGAGGTCACCTATCAGTTTTCATTTTACAATATATTTCCAGTGGTAGCTGCAACGTTTACACCAACTGATGGGGGGATCATCAACAGTGATCACCCTTCCATAAAAATCATTTATAATGTACCGGTGACGATCCTGTCTGCAACCTTCGGTCCGGTGGATGCCGCATCCCAGCTCATCCAGCTCGATGAGAAAAGCTATTTTTACACACCGCCAGGGTATCTTGAAAATGGGACCTACACCTTTGATATTGATGCGCAGGCGTTGCAAGGGAAAGGATCGCTTTCATCATCGGTCATTTATCTTTACTTTTCCTATCTTCCCCCGCCACAAAAGAGTTTATTAGAGACATTTGGGCTTGCGATTTTTGTGGGGGTGTTGCTAGGAGGAATCGGAGGCTTGTTGATTCTTTTTAGGGTAAAAAACGTCTCAATCGATGGTTTCATCTACATCCAGAATAAGAAGATACTCCCCTTCTTCAAATCAGTGATCGTCGGACCAGTGAGTATAAAGATCCCTCATGAGAATCTTAGCAAAGCAGAATTCTATGTCGATGGAACATTGAAAGACGAGGTGTCCTCATTTCCAGTGTTTTGGCAGTGGAACGAACAAGCATTTATGAAACATACCCTTGAAACAAAGGTGTACGACCAAGATGGGAACAGTGCGACGAGCGGACAAATGGAGTTTTTTATTTTTAACCTGACGAAAGGAAAACACTCGTGATCAAGTGCTTTGTTGTATTGCATTTTCCGTTTCAGAGAGAAAACGGATGCCCTCCTCGGTCAACTCTATCTCATTATAGGAGACATAATGAAGCAGCTCGTTTTGCAGTAATTTTTTTACAATATTCTCGAATTCAATCTTTGAGACGTGCAGGACCACAGAGGCAAGCTCAGCATCCATATCCCGGGTATGGAGCATCCGAAGCAGTTCGATTTCCTTTTCGGTGAGCAGGACTTCTTCCTCATATTCACTCGAGGGATCCTCGTATTCATCAGTAAGGTTCGTGACATAACTTTCAATGATGGTATCAAGATTGAGCCGGTCCAGTTCTTTTCCTTCTTTGCTGTAGAGTACACAGGTTTTCTGCAAGGGATCATATTTCCAGGACCCGACGTTTTTCCAACTATACCCCAATAGGCTGACATCATCACGGTGTTCACCTTCACCCATCCTCTTGATCTGTGCCTGTTGTTTTTTCTTTCGATGTTGTCGATGCATGTAGCGTTGTTCGGTTTGGAGGAGGGCAAGGTTGACACCATAGTTTCGTAGCTCTGAGATAATTTGGTCCCCTGCCTGCTGTTTTAACTCTTTCATGAAGAATAACCCTGTTTTTCCGACCAGATCCATGTAGACGATTCTGATGATCGCCTCGACAGCGGTACCAATTCTTGTTGGCTCAACCGTGTCAATTTCGTTGGAGATGTTGATGACGATCTCCGAATTGGTGTACTCGGGGTTTTCAATGTTAATATACCGCAAAAAATCATAGTTTTGTTCAAGGGTTTTTATGATTGCGCCGATGACGGTCGCAGCGAAGGTCTGTGATGTTCGTCTGCTTGCGACCATGTATAAGGTACGTAAGATGCCACCAATGACTTCTGAGTTTTTTATTTCGGTCATAGTTCCTCAGGTTTTGAAATCTACAATCATTTTGTAGACATACGGGATCTGGATGATGAATCGGCTTCCTTTGCCGATTTCACTTTCAGCCCAGATTTCTCCGTTATGTTTTTTTACTATTTCTTTTGATATGAACAAGCCTAGACCGGTGCCTTCGTTGTTTCTGTCTTCACCGGTGTATGCCTGGTAGAATTTTGTGAAAATTTTACGGATCTCATCTTTTGATATCCCGATTCCGGTGTCCTCGACCGCAATGAGAACGTGATTGTCTTTCTTCTCAACCGTTAAGCCGATGTATCCGCAATCAGTGAATTTCAGGGAATTGCCGATGAGGTTCTTCATTACTTGTGACAAGCGGTTCTTATCACCGATAATGTGAGGGAGAGGCGAGGGAACATTCACATGAAATTCAAGTTTTTTATTCACGATTGCTGGCCGCATGTCCTCGACGATTTCATTGAGGAATTCGACCAGATCTATTTTCTCCATATCGAATCGCATGGTATCGCTGTCTAGGCGTGCGACATCTAAGATGTCGTTGACGAGTTTGAGCAAGCGCTCTGCGTTCCGGAGACTGATTTTTGCCCAATTCTTTATTTTCTGATTGCTTTCATTGTCATGGATGATGAGGTCCAGGTATCCTTTGATGGGTGTGACCGGGGATCGTAATTCATGAGCAGCGATGTTCATAAACTCTGTTTTCAATCGCTCGTTTTTCTTCAATTCATCCTCGATTTCTCTGCGTTGGGTGATGTCTCGAACGGTGCAGATGACACCACCAAATTCTGTTTGTTTGGTCAATGGTGCGATGTTCGCCTCTATAGGAGTGATATCACCAGTTCCAGAGACGAGTTCTAATTCGACGTTTTCTATTTTATCGTTCTTCTTTCGGACATCAATGAAGATTTGTTGGAAGAAGTAGATAGAATCTTCCAGCAGGTAATTCCTGAAGGGTGTGGCAAGGATCTGGCTCTTTCGTCGTCCGCATAATTTTTCAAACGATGGATTCACATAGGTAAGCCTTCCTAGCGAGTCTGTGGTAAACACACCATCTGCGGATGTTTCTGCAAGGATACGATATTTCTCTTCGGATTTGACGAGTTCTTCCCAGACTTTTCTACGATCGGTGATATCTTCTATCGTACCAATGATTGAGGTAGGTTCATTTTCTTGGTCGAAGAGCACCGTACAGGTATCACGGATCCAGCGGTATCCTCGTGATTTATGTTTAAAGCGATATTCGATCGATTGAATCGTGTTGTTTTTTTGATGATGGTTTGTGATCATCTGAATATGCTGGCTCCATTGGGCAATATCATCCGGATGGATGTACTCAGTGATGTTTTTCAGGGTGAAAGACATTAACTCTTCAGAAGTGTATCCGATGATTTTTACTGAGGAAGGACTGATATAGTCATAGGTCTCTTTCTTGAGATTCAGCTGGTAGATCATGTCAAGGGAGTTTTCCAGCACCACTTGGAATCTTTTTTCTCGTTCATCAGTGCTGATGTTTGAGAGTGCTATGGTTTTGTCTTTAATTCGGAGGACGTCATCTCGGTGTCTCTGTTTTGGTGCATCTGAGATGATAACCAAGTAAGTGTTCCCCTCGCCCGGCTCATCCCGCAAGGGCGTCGCAGTGACCACTCCAGTGCGTTTTTCCCCATGTTTTGTGCGTGCTTCGATTTGGAAGGCGGGGATCTTCTTGTTTGTGTATCTCTTTGAAACTATCTTTTTCAGTGATTTTCTTGATTCGTTTGTGAACATGGATAAGTCAAAAAGATTTTTCTGCAGGATTTCATCTGAGGAGTACCCGATCCACTCCGTGATCCGTTCATTGACATCGATGATGGTACCGTTTGTATCAATAAGCATGGTGGTTTGTGGTGCGATGTCGAACAACGCTCGATATTTTTTTTCTTTTTCTACGACGAGCTCCTCGGTTATTTTTTTGTCAGTAATTTCAGTTGAAATGACGAGAACCGAGGTTGTCTGAGCCGTTGTTTGATCCTTGACTGGGTTGAATGTTCGTAGATACCATCGGTGGTTGATCCACTGAACATCCTTCAGGGGCGTCCCGGTATCAACGACCCGGCTGAGTTTCTGCGTAAAATCCTTGGTTTCTTCATAGGAATGGAAATCAGAAAATGTTTTTCCTAGTACCTCATCACGGGATCGTCCGAGGTTTGATAAGAGCTGATGATTGACCATGAGATACTGGCAATTGGTGTCTAACAAGGAGATGTCATCATCGGTATATTGAATGAGGGAATCGAACTGGTGTTCGAGTCGAACTTGTTTAATGATGTTTTTAATTATGTATAAAGAACCGAGGTCTTTTCCGCTACTATCCTTGAGTGACAAAGACAGGATTGTGACATCAACTGGTGTGGTATTGTTTATGAGAATTTTTGTTTCTATGCGATGTTCAGATTCTTTTTGGGCATCGAGTTTCTGTTTGATTTTCACCCATTCCTCTGGTGTGTGCAGGGTTCTGATTTTTTGTCCCGATAGCTGGTCTTTTGTTTTGTTTAAAAAAGATTCCGTGTAGGTGTTCCAGGAGACGATCCGTTGTTGTGTGTCAAGGATGAGAATCGCAACAGGACAAACCTCAAAGGTCGTCCGATAAATCTGTTCTAGATGGGCTAGGGAAAAGGACTCCACGGGTTCTTGAGGCATGGTGCATACCACTGTTGTATCATCGGCCTCATGAGTTGATTCATCGTGAGATTTTACGAGCGTTTCATTGTCAGAGCCTGCGTTTTTCTGTGAATTTCTCTGTCGTTCTTCTTCCCGTAAAATTTTTACTATCTCGGGTTCCCTGTGCATGATTTCTTTTCCTAGGAGGATTTTTTATCTTTTTTGCATCCCATTATCGATTAANTTTTCTAATATGTTATTCAACTTTTAATATTTTATCAACTCGTTGTAACAGTGTTTCTTTGTCAAAGGGTTTCATGATGTAATCTGCTAATCCTTCCTCAAGTAAGACCTGTTTGCGTTTATCGGAGATATCCAGGACGCTCATGAATGCAACCTTGATGTCCTTGTTTTTCTTTTTAATCCGATTGAAGACATCCCACCCACTCATCCCCGGCATCATGATATCAAGAAGTACCAAATCGACTTTCTCCTTCTCAAGTCGACGTAACGCTTCTTCTCCACTGTAGGATGGCACAACAGTGTATCCACCAAGCTCAAGAACAGTCCTAGTAAGATCAACGATATCTGGTTCGTTGTCGACGACCATTATTTTTTTCATGTTATAGTCTCCTCATCCATGTTTGTAAGCCTAGTTTACCTATAAGAAGATATCGTAAAATATCTATAATAATTATTCTTTTTTTCAGGGTCTATGGTAGATCCTCTTTAAGAAAAAGAAAAGTATAAATTCCCCTAGAAGATATGACTTTTTGTTTAACCGGATGGATGCACTATGAAGAGAAACGAGAATATCTTTATTTCATTGGAAATCCAAAAAGATCTTGACACAAAAGGACTTTTGTTAACTGTTCAGTTTGATAGAAACGCTCCGAATTTCCACCAAGAAAACGAATTGATAAACTGGTGTCCCACCTGCGATGAACTTGATTTTATCACAGAGGCTTTTCAGACAATTGGAGGAAGCACAAGCCATGTGCCCGTAAAAGAAGAAACACCACAAGAGGAGGAACCTCCCTTGGAGGTAGAACGGACTGATTATTCACATCGATCATCTGAGATACGCATCGCTCCTCTACCAAACAACATGGGACTTGAGGAAGCGGAGGAGGTAACGGAACCTCAATCACGTGACAGAGAGCCGGATGAGAAAGTATTCATTCAGGCAGACGAGAAAAAAATTGATGAGATTTTAAAGCGAAAAAAACAAATGACTCGTGAACAAAACGCTCAAGAAAACGAGGATAAGGCTCTGATTGATCGGATGATTAAACAAAAAAAGAAACGATAAAATTCTTCGAAACATTTTTTTTTTTTTTG